>ERZ772835.98-NODE-98-length-98943-cov-613.351_pt1 | contig 98943 bp, 84 predicted proteins | sample MGYA00511901_ERZ772835 | MGnify/ENA primary metagenome ERZ772835 (study PRJEB29015, sample SAMEA2737729) | human gut metagenome | biome: human gut; feature: human-associated habitat; material: faeces | place: China | collected 2012 ...
AAACAGTGAATTACGCAAGGAAAATCACATTTTCCTAAGGACTTTTAAGTATATTTATCACATTTTCCTAAGGACTTTTCTGTTAAATCATCACATTTTCCTAAGGAGTTTTAGGGGCTTAAATCAAGAATTCTGTCGTAATCTCAGAAAAAAAGCAAGATTACGACAGATTTTCATGAATTTTCTCTTTAATCAGAAACGCTTACGGCTGTGATAGGCACGATGCGGAAGTTGTCCAGTGCAGATTCCCTTTATACCTTTTATATATATATATTTAGTATTCGTATAGCTTGATGTGGAGTATTTTGTTGTCTCCACATGAGATGCGGGCATGGCGCCCCTGGTGGTCCTGATCGCCATTATCACGACGGATAAACTGTAATTTGCCGTTTTTGTCTACTTCAATCTGGTCTACATATCCGATACCGATACGCTTGCCTTTGAAGGTTGTGGCTTGTTTCTTTGTTTCGGTTCCACCGTTGTCTACAAATCCGTCCTCACCGAGTTTCTTTTCTTCAGCTTGCGCTTTTTCAGTCTTGCTTTGGAAGACTACGACGATTCCATTACCTGCTATGATGTATTCGTTCTTGGCTAGTCTCACAATCAAGCCACCGCCTTCAGGCCATTTACTTCCATCTGTAGCACGAGGATCCCATGGTAGCGTGAAGAAATGACGGCAGGTCATGGTGATATCTCCATCTTCGATGATTCGCTCTTTATCTTTCTGGTCGAAGAGTAATCCCCAGTTTTTACCCTTTCCCTGATGCTGGAGCAGGAGAGGAGAGAGCTGATTGATAACCTTGTATGAACGTCTGAGACTGTTCTTCACCTTGTAGTTAGCTTCATCGAGAGCAAACGGACTGAAACTGATGGCATCTGTTTCGCCGAAGGTATAATATGCTTTTACACCGCTATTGATATCGCATTTCACTTCTGGAGTGAAGAAAGGATTGTCGGCACGCTTGTATTTCTCTACCCATCCCTTGTAACCGGTATCATAGATATCTGGTGCAAAGATGTCGATACTTGGTGCACCGCATTTCCAGATGTCAATCAGATGGGCAAGTGGTCCGGCAGAAGGATATTCGCCTGGTTTTCTGCCACGACTGTTCATTGCTGCATTTACATACATCGGAATATTGTAGATGGCTTTGCCTGCTGAGGCTAGCTGCTCTACATACTTGGCATAATAATATGCTTGGAATTTCTCGTCAGCATAACGGTCTGTTCCGAAAACTTCTGCCCATGTACCTTTCTTCTTGAGCTTGAGTGCCTTGAGCAATGAAGCAGGAACGGGTTGACTGTAAGCTTTTTCGGCAAGAGGAGAGTGGTCGCGGGCAGATTCGAGCATGCCGATTTCGTTTTCTACCTGCATCATGATAACGGTATTCTCCTGACTGTCTATGGCTTTGATGTGTTTCATCAGTTCGCAGAATGCTCGCTTGTCTGCTTGAAGCAGGTTGTCGCTGAAGGCAGTGCATATCTCCAATGGCTTGCCATTCTCGGTGAGTGAACGAGGGAAACGCTTGGTGTTTTCCTTTACCCATAGTGGTGCATAGCAGCTCATGGAGTTCTTCCAGGCACCAAACCATAGGAAGACAATCTTCAAGTCATGCTTACGGGCAGTTGTGATGACGCTGTCTACAAGTGCGAAATCATATTTGCCCTCATTAGGTTCTACAAATTCCCAATATGCAGGAACGAAGACAGAGTTGACTCCGCTATTCTTCATCTGTTTCAATGCTTTCCTGATGTCGGCAGGACTTGTTGCTGCTGAGTTGCTCAATTCGCCAGCCAGGAGAAGCATCGGCTTGTCATTGACAACAAGCTGGGTTGCAGAGCCTTGCTTCTGCAGTTTCACTCCAGCTTGTATGTTGATGCAGCATAATAATGCAAGAAAAGATAATACGATCTTATTCATAGATCTTCATTTTAGAAAAGGTTTGAAAATACTTGAGACAGATATTGCGCCATTCCTTTGCATTCTCCAACTGTACATTGAGCAGAGAGTCTGTATGTTGCCATTCCTGCTCATGCCCCTTCATATACTGCTTGGCTGAGGTATGCCAGAAGTCGCGGTAAACTTCTACCATCGCCACACCCATGTTGTACTTCATGCAGAGTTCCTGCCAGAGGGTGCTGCCTGATTTCATCTTGTAAGTCCAAGGCACATGGTGGAACCAGAGGAGATATTCCTCAGGGCAGGTCTTGATGTTATCATACAGACTGCGATATGGTTCTGGGTACTGACCGACAGCATCTGTGCCCTTGGATGAACGGTCGAAACCTACACCCTGAGCATCAGCCTTGTGATAGTAGACCGGACACCATTCCAAAGGATAACTTGCGATGAAACCATCTGGCTCCGGACCGTAGTGGTGGTCGAACTTGAAGATGTGGTGCAAACCCAAAGGCATCATATAGTTGACGCAAGCTTCGCGCGAAGTCATCATCATCATCTCTACAGGCTTGGTAAATCGCTCGTCCTGGTTTTCGTAGGTCTGTACGAGCCATTCGTGAGCAATCTCCTCGGCTGTAAGTGAAGGATTCCATGCCAATCGGCCAAAAGCATACCAGTTAGCCTGTGAGAACGGATGACCGCACCAGTTGGCATCATCACCGATATTGGCTACACCTGAGATTCCAACCAGTCTGTCTGGATTAACAAAGCCAAAGAATTCCTTCCACATAGGAGCGAGATAGGTGAGGTGCTTAGACTGACCAAGATATTCCTGGGTAATCTGAAGTTCTGCTATCTGTGGAGTCTGTTTGATGTTGTCGAAGATAGGAGCGTATGGCTCACGAGGTTGGAAGTCGAGCGGACCATTCTTTGACTGTAGAATTACGTTGTCACGGAACTTTCCGTCCATTCCCTTAAATTCGCTCACAGCCTGTTTCACACGGTCTTCACCCTTATGGTTGGCACCATATACAAAGCTTCGCCACATGATGATGCCTCCGTATGGTTTGACGGCATCGGCAAGCATGTTGGCTCCATCGGCATGGGTACGGTGGTAATCGCCAGGACCAGGCTGTCCTTCAGAATTGGCTTTTACGAGGAAACCGCCAAAGTCAGGGATGGTAGCATATATCTCTTTTGCCTTCTTCTTCCACCACTGCTGAACCTTCTTATCCAGTGGGTCGGCAGTCTTGGTGTAGCCTAAAGCCATAGGCGAAGCGAAGTTGATGCTGAGGTATACCCGGATGCCATAAGGGCGCAGGATGTTGGCGATAATCTTCACCTTATTAATATATTCTGCAGTCATCATCTTTGGCGATGCGTTTACATTGTTCAGTACGCTTCCGTTGATGCCCAAAGAGGCGTTGGCACGGGCGTAGGTGATAAGACGGTCGTGCAGACTCTTGCTGATGCTGCCGCCCTTACCGTTTTTGCCGAGTTTGATTTCTTCCCATTTGAAGATGCTCTTTCCGGCGTAGCCACGTTCGATGCTGCCATCGAGATTATCCCAATGGTTGAGAATGCGGAGACCCACTTGTGGTTTCTCGGTCTCATCGATAGCTTTGCTGAAGTTCTGCTGATTACCGCTACCTGTGTTGTAGGCATCGGTGTTCTGAAGTCGAATCAACTCGTAGGCACCATAGAGCAAACCGATAGGATTGCTGGCGGTGATGGTTGCTTCGTACTGAATGTTGTCGCCTTGCTGGGCAGGACGGGCGTAGATGTTATAGCCCTCGCCCAGGTTGAGACTCTTGTCTATCTTGAGCTCAACATTCTTGCCACGCCAGTTGTTTTCTAACTCCTGCTTGGCAATCTTGGCTGTTGCATCATCAGGCAACTGTGAGATGACTTGGCATGAGTTAGCATACTGCTTTCCGAGCCATAACTGTGAACCATCACTCTGTGCAGAAACATGGAGTGATGTAAGTACCGTAAATAATAAAATGAGGTATTTCTTCATATCTTTGCAGATCGTTAGTTTGTATTGTTATTGTTTCTGCTGCAAAGATACGAAAAAATACCTTTTATATATATAGCGGTCGTTTATTTTTCATTTCTCTTTGTTTCAGCATACTCGCTAGGCGACATGCCATAGTGTTTTTTGAACACGGTAGAGAAGTGGGTCTGGTTGTTGAAACCTACAGAGTAGGCTACCTGCGTGATATTAATCTGCCCCTCTTCGATGAGTCGTGCCGCCTGTTCCAGTCGGAGGTTACGTATAAATTCTCCGGCAGAAACACCAGCAATCTCCTTCAGTTTACGGTGGAGCTGTGCACGGCTGATTCCTACCTCCTCGGTAAGTTTCTCTACATTGAGGTCGGGATCGGCAAGGTGGCCGTTGATATATTTCATCACGCGTTCCATCAGGGCATCGTTATTGCCCTTTACCTGAATCTGCTCAATCTTCGCCTTCTGGCCCTGTGCTCCGCTGTATTTGCCGCGGATACGTCGCACATTATCCACCAGGTTGTCGATAAGGATATGCAGCTCTTCCATGTCGAACGGCTTTGCCAGAAAAGCATCGGCTCCTCTGCGAAGTCCCTCCAACCGGTGTTCCACCTCGCTCTTCGAGGTGAGCAGGATGACAGGAATATCGCTGATGTTGCTGTTACTCTTGATGTTCTTGAGCATGGTGATTCCATCCATCTCCGGCATCATCACATCGCTTATCACGAGGTCGTACTTGCCGGTGAGCAGCATCTTCAAACCCTCCTTGCCGTTGCAGGCATGCTCAAAGCGGTACCAGTCGCTCAGTTCGGTCTTGATGTATTGGGCAATCTCGCTGTCATCGTCAACTATCAGGATATTGAAGTTGCGGTTGGCCTGTACTTTCTTTTTGGTAATCTCCTGCTCCTTCTTGTCTTCTTCTTCCAGTATCTCGCCTGGCTGCAGATGGCTGTTGCCTAGCGGAATGCTTACTTCGAAGCAGGAACCCTTGATGCCGTCGGTACGGTTGTAGGCCTTGATCTTGCCTCCGTGCATTTCTACAAATGCCTTACAGAGGTTGAGCCCGATACCGGTTCCTTCGATATGGAGACCGCTGCTGTTGTTTCCCTGATAGAAACGTTCGAAGAGGCGGTCGGTCTTCTCTTCCTTCAGTCCGATGCCTGTATCTTCTACCCTGATGGTGGCATTCTTTTCGTCTTTACCTATGATAACAGTAATCTTTCCGCCATCAAAGGTATACTTCATGGCATTGGAGAGCAGGTTGGAGATAACCTTGTCAAAGTTGATGCGGTCTATCCAAACCTTCAGCTTGCCTTTATCGCTGCTGAGGCTTTCGTCTTCTTTGAGCTCAAGGGTGATGTTGCGCTCCTGTGCATTGAAGCGGTAGAGCGATACGATGCCATGCAGGAAATCCTTGAGCGGAGTCTCCTGGCAATGGAGATGCATCTGGTTCTTGTCTATCTTTCGCTCATCAAGTATCTGGTTTACCAGAAGCAGGAGGCGCTGGGCATTGCGGTCGATGGTATCGATATCCTGTTTGCTTTCGGCATCTGTTAATCTTGTTTTCAGCTTGTTGAGCGGTCCCATGATCAATGTCAGCGGCGAGCGGATATCGTGGGTGGCATTAATGAGAAACTGCATCTTGGTCTCTTCCAGGTCTGCCTTGCGGCGGCGCTCGTATGTATAGATAACATACAGGATGACGCTTGCTATGATCAGGAGATAGAGGAGATATGCCTCGGGTGATGCATACCAAGGGTCGCATACCTTGATGTTGATGATGGTAGGATTCTTGGAATATCTGCCATTGCTGGTAGCTCTCACCTCCAGCGTATAGTCGCCCGGTTTCAACTTGTTGAATGCTACGGCATTGGCTCCCTCATTGGTGCTGTTCCATTTGCCGTCGTTGATGCGGTATTGGAAACTGATATTGTCGGTGTTCCTGTAGTTGAGCAGCGAGAACTCCAGAGTGAATGAATTCTGGGAGTAAGGAATGCTGAAGTCTTTGACCATACAGTTGATTGGCTTTCCGTCGATGATGAAGTTGGTGAGATGTACATCTCCCAATTCCATCTTCTTGGCTCTGACAACGTCAGGATAGAAGGTTGTGATACCATCACTGGTTCCGAAGGCGATAAGATCGCTGGCGGTATGCATGGAAGAGCCCAGCACGTACTCACGGGTAGTAAGTCCGTTGCCGTTGATGTGCCCGATAAACTGTCTGTTCTTCTGTTCATACTGCCAGATGCCCATGGTTGTACTTACCCACAAGTCACCCTTCTGGTCTTTGATGATGCTGCAGACCTGCTTGCCTTTCAACGCTTCCGCATGAGGAAAGTCTGAAATCTTATTGCTCTTTCTGTCAAACAGATAGAGTCCTTCTTCGGTACCGATGATAATATCGCCGTTCTTTCCTTCGCAGATACCATTCGCCTGTCTGTCTTTCAGAATGTTGTGCCATCCGAAATCCTTGAAACTGAGCGTTCTGGTATTGAGGCAGGAAACTCCATTAGAGGTTCCTATCCATAAATGTCCTGTATGGTCGAGTGCCATGCTTCGCACCCAGTCGTTGCAGAGGAATCCTCTGTTGCCTCTTTGCTGCATATTCAGAACGGTAACCTTGCCGCTTTCCACATTATATATATATAGGCCTTTGCTGTATACTGAAATGTAAAGGTTGCCCTGTGCATCGTCGGTCATACAGTAGATGCCGGCGCTGGTAAAGGTGAGTTTCTGCTGGTATGTACCTGTATGAGGGTTGTAGCTGTAGAGTGCGCTGCCATTGCTGATCCAGTAATCGCCACGTCGGTCTTTATAGATGATGCCGGTACCTGCAGGTGACTGAGGGTGGGCGATAATCTTGCCTGAAGCGTCAAAACAGAACACACCACTGTTCTGTACCGTACACCATGTTTCACCATTCTCGCCTTGTGCAATAGATGAAACGCTGCTGCCGATGATGTAGTTCTGTGCAGAGAAACTCCAGCTGTTGAAAGCCTGCTGGCGCTGGTTAATCAGGTACAGACCTTTCTTATAACAGCCTATCCAGAGATTGTTGTCCTTATCTTCGATGATATCGTTGACGAAGGCGGTAGCCAGATTGAAACTGCTGTTGCTGTTCTCCAACTGTTCTACCCTGTTGCTTCCCTTTCTGATCATGAGAACACCATGTTCAGAGGTGCTGATATAGAGGTTGCCTTCGTGGTCGAAGGTAGCATTGTTGATGGTTACATTATTCTGATAACCGCCAAAGTCGTAGCCGGCATCAGCGATACGGCCTGTGCGGTAATCATAATAGACGATGCCATACATACAGACGATGAGCATGGTCTGCGGGCGATGTTGGATGAAAGCCACAGGTGCTCCGCATGGCGATTTGAAGTCTTTGCGCTGCACCTTGCCTTGTTTCTTGATGAAACGGGTGAAGATAGAAAGGTGGCTACTCTGCCAGAGATAATGATGCTTATCTTCGTAGATATGGGTAAAGAATACATCAGAATCGCGCTCTGCGTATTGCCTTTCCTGTCTGATAGTGAAAAGGTCGTCTGTTCCTTTCTGGGTATTTCTGTCTTTTACAGAATAGAGACCATATCCTGCAGTACCCAGCAGGATATCGCCATTGTGACTTTCTACCATAGAATAGATACGTGGCTTTCTGCCATCAGGAAACTGGAGACGGGTGAAATCGTTTGTCTCATAATTATAGCGCATCAGTCCCTTGGCACAACCTATCCACAGATTACCTTTCTTATCTACCAGCAGGTCGGAGATAATGTTGTCAGTAATGGAGGTTGTGTCTTCTTCGTTGTGCAGATAGTTGGTAAAGCGGTAGCCGTCGAACTTGCTGAGTCCGTATTCGGTTCCCACCCAGATATATCCGTATTTATCCTGCACAATGCAGTTGATAAGCGAACTTGACAGTTTGCCCGAAGTGAAAAGTTCACCACTGTCAGCCCATACCATGAGCGAGATGGTGATAGCGAAGAGTGCCGTGAGGCAATGTCTGATATGCTTCATGTTTTCTGTCCGTTTTCTTGTTTAAAATAGGTTGTTACGGCTGCAAAAGTAACAAAAAACAATGAAAGAAACAAATTCTAATGCAACAAAATGTTTCATTTCTTTTTGTTTCTTTATCTTTTTGTGCCCTTTTTGTAGGTATGAAACAAATAGAAAAGTAATGGTAACTATTAAATGCCTGTTATTTCGTTACTTATTAGTAAATTTGCATCGTCAACAACAATAGAAACATTAAAAGCATCATAATAACAATGAATAGACAAGCAATCAAAATCTTATCGCTGGCGCTCGTATTGGCTACGTCAGGTTCTGTAGCTTTTGCTCAGAAGGTATGGAAAGGATCTTGGGCTACTGCAGTGGAATGGACTGGTAAAGGAGATATGCCTAAGGAAAGCTTGAGCAACCGTTCTTGTCGACAGATAGTTCATGTATCTTTTGGCGGAGAGGAACTCAGAGTGAAGCTCAGCAACGAGCAGAGCAAGGAGCCGGTAGAAATCAAATCGGTGTATATTGCAGATACTGATGTTCCAAGCAATTGGGGAATCAATTCCAAGACAGTGAAGTATCTCAAGTTTAATGGCAAGAAGAATGTAACCATTGCTCCTGGCAAGGCTATCTTCTCAGATGATTTGAAATATGCCTTGAAGAGTGGACAGCGTCTCACGATTACCATTGATTATGGCAAGCAGACTCCAGTGAATGCAACATCCCATCGTGGTTCGCGTACTACCTCTTATATAGTAAGTAATGTGAAGGGCAAGGCGGTGAAACCTGCAGATGCAGCTTTCGATAAGCAGGAGAAGGCTGATCACTGGTACAATCTTTCTGCCATTGATGTGAAGACCGATAAGGCTACCCCTGTGGTAGCTATCCTCGGAAACTCTATTACCGATGGTCGTGGAAGTACTACTAACCATCAGAACCGCTGGACCGATTTCCTCTCGGATGCCCTGAATGCAGAGAAGCCATACGGCGTATTGAATCTTGGAATCGGTGGCAACTGCGTGGTGCAGGGCGGATTGAGCGAACCAGCCATGAAACGTTTCGACCGTGATATCCTGGGACAGACAGGTGTAGATAAACTCATCATCTTCGAGGGAACCAACGATATCGGTTGCTGCAGCGGAAATTATGAGCATGTAACAGATACCCTGATTGCCTGCTACAAGGTGCTGATAGCGAAAGCCAAGGCAAAGGGAATCAAGGTGTATGGCGGAACCATCACCCCAACCAAGGGAAACGGATGGTATTCTTTCTGGCACGAGGCGATGCGACAGACCGTGAACGAATGGATCAGAAAAAGTGGTGCCTTCGACGAGGTCATCGATTTCGATGAGCTGACCCGCGATCCGAAAGACCCTCAGCGTCTGAAGGCTGAGTATTCTGACGACTGGCTGCATCTCAATCCGAAGGGATATGAGGCAATGGGCAAGTTTGCCGCAGAGAAATTGAAGTAAATATATTATATGCATCTTTTATGTTATATATATAATAAGGTGTAAACTTAATGACAGAATAAAATATGGAACAGACATCTGTAACACAGGAATCTAAAGGATTCTACAAACTGAATTGGCTACAACGCATCGGATTCGGATCTGGCGACTTGGCGCAAAACCTCATCTACCAGACCATCTGCATGTATCTGTTGTTCTTCTACACCGACATCTATGGACTTAATCCTGGTGTTGCTGCCACCATGTTCTTGGTGGTTCGCTTGGTCGATGTACTCTGGGACCCGTTGGTAGGAACTTATGTAGATAAGCATAATCCACGTTGGGGTAAGTATCGTTCATATCTCGTCCTGGCGGGTTTGCCACTCACCGTACTTGCCATCCTCTGTTTTTGGAATGGTATGGAAGGACAGACAGAAACCATCAAACTTATCTATGCCTATGTAACATACGTAGGCTTGTCTATGCTCTATACATTGATCAATGTGCCTTACGGAGCCTTGAACTCTTCGCTGACTCGCGATACAGACGAAATAACTATTCTTACCTCTGTACGTATGTTCATGGCAAATGTGGGTGGACTCTGTGTATCGGCAGGTGTTCCAATCCTGGTAGCGATGCTCGCAGCAGCCAAGGATCTCCCTATCGAGATGGCACTCTTCATGGGTTTGGGCTCTTTGCCATCTTTCATCTTTATGCCACTGGTTCCTGCCATCAAGAAAAAGGTGGGCAAGAAGAATATGTTCTACATCTTCCTTACTGTGGCTATCGTGGGTATGGCGATGCTTTATATCATCAGCAAGATGGGACCTGTAAAGGATCATATCACGCTGGTTTATATCGCTCAGTTCATCAAATCAACAGGCGTAATCGTAGCTACAGGATATATGTGGGCTCTGATTCCAGAGGTTATCTCTTTTGCAGAATTTACCAGCGGCAAGCGTATTGCCGGCATCGTCAATGCCCTGACCGGTATCTTCTATAAGGCAGGTATGGCTCTGGGTGGTGTTATTCCTGGTGCAGTTCTTGCATGGACCGGTTATCAGGCAGCAGCTGCTCAGGAGGGCAACTCTCTTCCTACCGACAGTAATGCTTGGTTTGTTGCCATGCTGATTTTTGCCCTGGTAGGTTTCGCCCTTCTGGTATTCTGCTTTACCCAAACCAAGGAGCGTGTGGTAATGGATGAGAAGGAAACCAAGAATGTTAAGGTGAGTGACCTGTGGACAGAATTCTTCCATAACCGTCCTCTCCGTATCGTGGCACTCTTCTTCATTACAGCCTTCGCCATGATGTCGGTAGGTAATGCTGCCGGTGCTTACTTCATGAACGATTTGGAGCAGCAGAGTGCGCTGGCACAGGAGGGTATCCGTTGGCTGGTATGTGTGATTCCTGCCATCTTGCTGGGCTTGGCGATGTTCATCATCTCTAAATATGAGTTGACCGATGAGGTTATCGACGACATCAACAAGAAGATTGAGGCCCGACACAAGGAAGAAAACTAGAGACTATAATTATTAACGAGAAAAATAGATATAAGATATGAAAAAGATCACAACTCTGGCACTGGGGCTGATGCTTGCTTCAACAGCTTTCGCTCAAAAAGCGAACTCAGCAGCTCAAATCCCAACATTCCAGGAAACTATGGGTAAGTACTTCCTGGTAGGTGCTGCCGTTAATACCGATTTGCCTGATGGACAAGACCCTGCAGGTGAGGAAGTAGTGAAGAAACAGTTTAACCAGGTAGTTGCCGAAAACTGTATGAAGGGTGAGAAGAATCATCCGGAGGTGAATCGCTTTGATTTCACAGATGGCGATAAACTCGCCGACTGGGCAGAGAAGAACGGCAAGACCTTGATCGGGCATTGTCTGGTTTGGCATTCTCAGCCACCTAAGTGGATGTTTACCGATGATAAGGGTAATCTGGTAAGCCGTGAAGTGCTTATCGGCAGAATGTATAACCATATTATGAATGTGGTTACTCATTATAAAGGTAGAGTAAAGGGTTGGGACGTTGTGAACGAGGCTTTCGAGGATGATGGCTCTTACCGCAAGTCTTTATATTATAAGATTATCGGTCCGGAGTTCATCGAACTGGCTTTCCGCTTTGCTCATGAGGCTGATCCAAACGTAGAACTCTACTACAATGATTATTCTACTTCGAAGCCAGCCAAGCGAGAGGCTATCTGCAAACTGGTTCGCGATTTGAAGGCGAAAGGTCTCCGCATCGATGCAGTAGGTATGCAGAGCCACAATGGTTTTGATTATCCTGACTATGCTGAGTATGAGAAGAGCATCGAGGCTTTTGCTGGTGAAGGCGTGAAGGTGATGCTGACGGAGTTGGATATGAACATGCTTCCTAATCCGGAAGGATTCGGCGGAGCGGAAATCAGCCAGAAGTTTGAACTTCAGAAAAAGTACAATCCATACGTGAAGGGACTTGACAAGAAGGCGCAGAAACTCTTCAACCAGCGTTATCTCGATCTCTTCAAGATTGTAGAGCGCCATAAGGATGTCATCAGTCGTGTTACCTTCTGGGGTGTCAACGATGGTCACTCTTGGTTGAATGGCTGGCCTATCCCTGGCAGAACCAACTATCCACTGCTCATCGATCGTAACAACAATGTGAAGCCGGTGGTGAAGGAAATCGTCAATCTCTTTAAGTAAAATCTCTTTAGATAATATTGTACATCTCTTAAAATAATAAACAACAATGAAAGCAAGATATTTGTTCCCAAAGGATTATATGGCAGATCCATCTGCCAATGTGTTTAACGGTCGCCTGTATGTTTACCCATCTCATGACTGGGATAGCGGCGAAAGCTTCGACGATGATGGCGGTCACTTCCAGATGAAAGACTATCATGTTCTCTCTATGGACGATGTGATGGAAGGTGAGGTAACCGATCATGGTGTGATTCTCGATGTGAAGGATGTGCCATGGGCTGAGAAGCAGATGTGGGACAACGATGTAGTAGAGAAGGATGGCAAGTACTATCTCATCTTCTCTGCCAAGGATTATAATGGCGTGTTCCATCTCGGTGTGGCTGTGGCTGATAAGCCTGAAGGTCCTTTCGTTCCGAATGCCGACCCAATCCGCAAGTCATACAGCATCGACCCTTGCGTGTTCAAGGATGATGATGGCAAGATTTACTGCTACTTCGGTGGTATCTGGGGCGGTCAGCTTCAGTGGTACAAGGACAACAAGGCACTGAAGGATGAGCATCTTCCAGAGGGCAAGGAGAATCCGTTACCATCTCGTGTAGCCCTGATGACAGATGATGTGCAGCAGTTTGCAGAAATGCCAAAGCCTGTTGTCATCGTTGACGAAAAGGGTAATGTATTGCCAGCTGATGATCCACATCGCTTCTTCGAGGCCAGCTGGATGCATAAGTATAAGGGCAAGTATTACTTCAGCTACTCTACCGGTGATACTCATTATCTCTGCTATGCTGTAGGTGATAATCCTTATGGTCCGTTCACTTACAAGGGCGTCATCCTGGAACCGGTAGTAGGTTGGACAACCCATCACAGTATCTGTGAGTACAAGGGACAGTGGTATCTGTTCCATCACGACTGTGTGCCATCAAATGATACAACCTGGCTTCGCAGCGTAAAGGTGGCTCCTCTCTTCTATGATGAGGATGATAACATCTTGCCGGTTCAGCCTGAATAAGAGTATTATAAGTTTTAGATGACATACGTTTGAGTTGACTTTTAGGTTTATAATAGTTTTGATGAATAGTTGATATATAAGTTAATGTTAGTTTGGATGAAACGGCATCTTCGTGAGGAGATGCCGTTTTTGCGTATGTTCCTATTCTTTCTTTTCTTCTCTTTCCGTTTTCTCTTACTTTTCATCTAATGTTATTTTTAAGTTATTTCTATCATTTTGTAGGAGATTTCGGATATTTTTGTTTACCTTTGTGCCCGTAAACCATAAAAAGAATAATTTATGTTGAGATTACTTTTAAGGCTTTGGTGGTTGCAGCAGCGCCGTAACTTCCACAAGCGAGATGCCTTCGTGGCGTGCTACATCATCTTCCTGTATGTGGTGATGGGTGTGAGCTTCTTTCTCAGCTTCACCGAGAATGGGGGAGAACTTGGGGGCGAAGACATGCCTGCCCTGTTGGGAGCCGGTATCGTTGTCGGTATGCTGATTCCAGACATCATCATGAAGATGGTGATGAAGCGGGATATTACGGCGATGGATGATTACGTGAAGTCGCGCCCTGTGCCAGAGAAAATCTGGAACAAGTTCCTGCTCACTACCAATCTCGTGAGCTTCTGGAACTATGTGCTTCCGGTGCTTACGCTTCCGGTGTTTATCTATTTCCTGCCTGTAGGTCAGGTTATTGCCAGCTTCTTTCTGTTCCTGGCATTTTCTTATATTGACGGCATCTACATCACCTGTTACCGCAAGGCTACGGAGTGGATTCTGAAATGGCCCTTGATATTGGGATGGATGGGAATGTTTGCCGTGCTGATAGGGTATATGTTTGTGGCTTCCTTCTTCCCGGTATGGATGGGATGGATAGGTATCTTCTTCCTTGCCGGAGCGGTATTCGCCGGACTTACCGTCTATCTCTATCACGAAAAGATTTATAACGAGCAGAAACAGAAGGTTTCCAGGTTCCGTGGTTTCAGCCATATCAACCTCTTCAGTCTGCAATATATCGGCACATTGAGAGCAAAGCGTGTCCGTACGATGGTGATTATGATTACTGCCATCTTCCTTTTCGATGCCTATCTCTTTGCCTTGCTTCCAGCAGAAGCGGGACAGGAAATGGGGGACAAGGTGGCTATGATTACCCTCTATGTGGCGGGTGCCATCCTGCTGCCATCGGTGGTGTTGTCGCAGTGGACCTTTGGCATCGAGGCAAACTTCTTCCATGGTTTGATGACCAAGCCTGTCAAGGTTAAACAGATGCTGCAGAATTGCTTCTATTATTATATGGTGGTGAGTGCAGTCGCTTTGCTGCTCACCCTTCCGTTCCTTTTCTTGCAGGTCGGAATCGGAATCCAGGTGCTTATCAGCGGTTTCTGTCTGGCAGTATTCATCAATCTCTTCAATCTGCCTACGGCACTCTTCTCTTCCCGTCTGGAGATATTCCAGACTTCCATGTTCAGCATGCAGGGAGCTAATCTGAAGATTAATCTTTATGCCATCGCCTTTCTCTTCCCGCTGGCTGGTGTCTGTGCTGTCTATTATTTCTTCGGTGAGACGGCATGGTTTATCACCTGCGTAACGCTGGCAGTCATCAGCATCGCCATCCATAAATGGTTCATCGCCAAGATTGCTGCCATCTTCGAGAAGAACAAGTATAAGCGCATGGAGAAGTTCATGGAAAGCTAAGTAAACATTAAATACTACACATTAAACATTAGAATAATGGATATTAAGATTCAGAATCTCAAGAAGATATATAATGACAATACCGTACTCGATATTGATAATCTGGGTGTTGCAAAGGGCGAGCTGATAGGACTCGTAGGTAATAATGGTGCGGGCAAGACCACCTTGCTCCGTCTGATTCTCGACCTGATTCAGGCTGATGATGGTTTCGTGGAAAGCAATGGACAGAAGGTGAACGAGGGTGAGACCTGGAAGGAATATACCGGCAGTTACATCGACGGCAGATTCCTCATCGACTTCCTCACCCCTGAGGAATACTTCGATTTCATCGCTGATGTTTATCACATTGACGATGAAACCCTGCAGGAGCGATTGGCGCAGTTTGAGGGCTTTATGTACGATGAAATCATGGGAACCAAGAAGTATCTCCGTGATTTTTCTCAGGGCAACCGCCAGAAGATTGGTATCATCGGAGCGATGATTATTAATCCGAAGGTTCTTCTCCTGGATGAGCCATTCAACTATCTCGACCCATCTTCCCAGATGACTATCGCCCACATGATTCAGCGCATCTGCAAGGAGCAGGGCACTACGGTCATCATCTCCAGCCACAACCTCAACTTCGTTGCCGACATCTCCTCTCGCATCCTCCTGCTGGAGAAAGGCAAGCTGGTGAAGGATCTTCCGAATGCTGATGGCGCTGCCATCGCCGAACTCAACGAGTACTTCGGTATTCAGGCGGAATAAACTTTTTCCGTTAATATTATACAAATTCCATGATATGATTTGTATAATTATCGTTAAATGCTTACCTTTGTACCCAAACGAAGAAAAAAAGAATCAATGAGCAAAGGAAAATTAGCAAAGTTTGCGGATATGGAGCGTTTCGAGAACGTGTTCCAGTATCCATATAGTGTAGTAGATGACGTGCCTTTCGATATGAAGGGCAAGTGGCGTGAGATGTATTTCCACAATGATAACCCTATCGTGCTGGAGTTGGGATGCGGCAAGGGTGAATATACCGTGGAACTTGCCAAGCTCTATCCTGAAATGAACTTCATCGGTGTGGATATCAAGGGCGCACGTATGTGGACCGGTGCCAAGAAGGCGATAGAAGAGGGACAGAAGAACGTGGCTTTCCTCCGTACCAACATCGAGATTATCGACCGTTTCTTTGCCGAGGATGAGGTGCAGGAAATCTGGCTCACCTTCTCTGACCCGCAGATGAAGAACCCTCGCAAGCGTCTTACATCTACTTACTTCATGAACCGTTATCGCCACTTCCTCGTGGATGGCGGTATCATCCATCTGAAGACGGACTCCAACTTCCTCTTCACCTATACTACTTATATGGTGGATGGCAACCATCTGCCTGTGCTCTTCCGCACCGAGGACCTCTATCATCAGGAGGGTATCGATGAGGAAACCCGTAAGATTCTCTCTATCCAGACCTATTATGAGAGTATGTGGATAGAACGTGGCTTGAACATCAAGTATCAGAAGTTCGCCTTGCCACGTGAGGGTGAGCTGGTGGAACCTGATATTGAGATTCCGCTGGATGATTATCGCAGTTATCGCCGTGATAAGCGAAGCTCAAAGGATACAGCGAAGTAGATTTCTACAATGATTTGAATAAGCTTTCGCAATGCTTTGAATGCCTTTCCTCAAGTGTTATTGGCGTTTGAAGAATGCGTCATAAGTATCTGAAAGAAGTAACTGAAGTTGTTCGGAGATACAATAGAAGTTGTTGGAACAGTAAGTATCTCGAAGCGCACAACAGTTGATATGCGGTCGCACATCAGCTGTTGTGCGCTTGTCTTTCAGCTGTTGTGCATGCGCACATCAGCTGTTGTGCGGTTTTTTAATGGCAATTCTTATTGATTGTCTTTGTTAATCAAGTTGACGACTACTTTTACCATAACATCTTTTTCCTCAGTTCTTCTTTTTGATGAAATTTGCGAAAGATTGAAATGGAAGGAATGTTTTGTTTTTGATTACTTCCAGATTAAATATCAGGACTAGTCTTAGGTTAAGGATATGTATAGTATGTTATGTTCTTCCTATACCTTTTGTTAAATCCGGGAATAATCTTGTTGAATTCAAGAAAAAAAGGTGGAAATGCTTGGCGTTTCCACCTTATTTTATTATATTTGCAGCAAGTTTTTGAAGAAATGCAGTATTCTCAGGGACTGCATGGAACTGACGAAACGACTAAAAGAACAGAAAAGTAATAACTAACTAGATAAACGACAAAATGATGAACTACAAGAAATTGGCTCTTACCGTTGCGGCTGGAGCGATGGCAACAACAATGATGGCGCAATCAGCACCCAAACTGAATGCCAATAACATCGACGAAGTGATCAAGGCGATGACCTTGGAAGAAAAAGCCCAGATGCTGGTGGGCGGTGGTAACGATGGATTCGTGGGCAGCGGTGCTATGCTCGGACATCAGAAGAAGTTCGTGCCGGGTGCTGCGGGTACTACTGTAGCCATTCCTCGTCTCGGCATTCCTACTACCGTTCAGTGTGATGGTCCTGCCGGAGTTCATATCGATGCTCATCGCGAAGGTGACAGCCGTAGCTACTTTGCCACCGGTTTCCCTATCGGAACCTGTTTGGCTTCTACCTGGAACACCGACCTGGTGCGCAAGGTGGGTGAGGCTATCGGTAACGAAACCCTGGAGTATGGATGTGATGTCGTGCTCGGACCGGGTATGAACCTGCATCGCAATCCGCTCTGTGGCCGTAACTTTGAGTATTATTCTGAAGACCCAATCGTAACGGGTCTTATCGGAACCGCCTTTGTACAGGGTGTGCAGAGTCAGGGCGTGGGTGTAAGTGCCAAGCACTTTGCCGTGAACTCTCAGGAAACTGACCGTACCAAGGTGGATGAGCGATTGAGCCAGCGTGCTCTCCGTGAGTTGTATCTGAAGGGTTTCGAGATGATGGTTCGCAAGAGCAATCCTTGGACTATCATGTCTGCCTATAATAAGATTAACGGTGTTTATGCCCAGGGCAACAAGGGACTCTTGACCGATATTCTCCGCAACGACTGGGGATATAAGGGAATCGTGGAGACCGACTGGATTGGTAAGCGTGCCGACCTTCCGCTGGAACAGGAAGTAGAGGCTGGCAACGACCTGATGATGCCGGGTTATCCTGCTCAGGTGCAGGATATTGTTGATGCAGTAAAGAATGGCAAGCTGGATATCAAGGATGTGGACCGCAATGTTCGCCGTATGCTCGAATATATCGTGAAGACTCCTCGATTCAAGGGATATAAATATAGTGGTGAGCCAGACTTGAAGGCTCATGCTGCCATCACCCGTCAGAGTTCTACCGAGGGTATGGTGCTCCTGAAGAATGATGCCGCTCTTCCTATCCAGGGCTTGAAGACCGTGGCGCTCTTCGGTGTCAACTCTTACGACTTCATGTCGGGTGGCCTTGGCAGTGGAGCAGTTAATGTAGGCTATTCTGTAGATATGGTTACCGGTTTGAAGAATATCGGCGTGGCAACTACTCCTCAGCTTACAGAAATCTATCAGAATTATGTGAAGTATGCCAAGGCTAAGTTGAAGGCAGACAAGAATCCGATGATGTGGTTCCTGGATCAGGGGCAGCCAAAACTCGATGAAATCGAGATTACTGAGCGCTGTGTAGCTGGCGAGGAGCCAAAGGCAGACGCTGCCATCATCACCATCGGCCGTCAGGCAGGTGAGGGAATGGATCGCCAGATCAATGGTGAGTTCAACCTCAGTCAGATAGAGCAGGATATGATTTTCCGTGTATCTGATGCTTTCCATGCCAAGGGCAAGAAGGTGATTGTCATCATCAACTCTGGTTCTGTGATGGAGACTGCCAGTTGGAGAGACCGTGTGGATGCTATTCTCGTAGCTTGGCAGCCAGGTATCGAGGGCGGCAACTCTGTTGCTGATATCCTGACCGGTAAGGTGAATCCATCGGGTAAGTTGACCATGACCTGGCCTATCGCTGCTACCGATCATCCTTCTACTGCCAACTTTGCCAAGGATTACGATATGTACACCTACAAGAATCTGCTGGATTGGAGCAAGGGTAATATCAAGGGTTACGATTATAGCAACCACGAGGAGGATATCTACGTAGGTTATCGCTACTTTGATACCTTCAAGAAGAATGTGGCTTATCCTTTCGGTTATGGCTTGAGCTATACTACCTTCGAGTTTGGCAAGCCATCAGTCAAGGCTAAAGGCAACAATATCGAGGTTAGCGTAACTATCAAGAATACCGGTAAGGTTGCCGGCAAGGAAGTTGCTGAGGTTTATGTCACCGCTCCAAAGGGCGCTTATGAAAAGCCAGCCAAGGAACTCAAGACCTTCGGCAAGACCAAGTTGCTGAATCCAGGTGAGAGCCAGACTTTGAAGATGACCCTCGAAAAGCGCGATCTTGCCAGCTTCGATGAGGCTAACAGCCAGTGGAAGGTAGATGCAGGTAACTATCTCTTTAAGGTAGGTAGTGACGTAGAGAACATCAAGGGAACTGCCACATTGAAGGTGGCAGAATACACCGAGAAAACAAGCAATGCTTGCGCTCCTAATGTTCAGTTGAACTATCTGAAGCAGAAATAGTTCGTAGTTTGTGCAAAATGAAATAGATTAAACAGAAACGCCTCTATCCTAGAAAAAGAGATAGAGGCGTTTTTATTGTAATTCCGTTTAAGGAATAGACCACACAGCGCACGCAGATAGTTCGCTTTTATTCTAGCATTGTTCGGTTACCTCTTCGTAGATTTCGCGGCATCTCTTTTCCTTCATTTTGTTCTTTACGCCAACGGCAATCATATCCTCTACGGTCGGATGCCCAGTTCTATTTACAGATGTTGCGTGTTCACCATTATATCCCTCGGTGCAATGGGTGAGGTCGTAGGCTGGGGCTAAATGCCAGTGCCATTTGCCATCGCTCTCTTTCTGAACCAAGAAAGAGAAGTTCTTGCAGTGGTCATCCTTGTTGTCCATTATATAATTAAAAACCATGCGGCGGAACATCTCTTCCACATCCTCTTGGCTCTGAGTAAGATAACCAGTAAGCGCCAAAAGGTTGAGATAATCGAGAATGGGGTTGGAAAGGGAAACGTTGAGCAAGGCTCCAGCTGTGGCTACGTGAATGCGTTCGCCTGTTGGAGAAATGTCGAAGCGACGGCAGGCAAAATACTTGTCGTTTACCAGTTTGAAGTCTGGTACTTGAATACCACATTGCTTGGCTATCTCATTATAATGATACTCTTGCTTTCCCATATCTTGTGGGTCGTAGGTATGGCGAAACTTGACCAACCAATGACCATCCTCATTTGTAAAAATGGCTTTCGGGCGACAACCGCCACTATTACCACTATTATATAATAGCAATCCTGCGTCATTATCCTGTTGCTCCTTCAATACTTCCAAGGCTTTGGCTTGTAAAAGGTCAAAGTCCTCTATCTCGTGTCCAGTCTGGATAGAAGTAATAGGTTCGTAGGTCAATGCGCCCATACCTCCATTGCCCACGATGCTCAGTCGGTCAAGAGCAGATAGCTCAAAGTCGTTGATGCCCTCTTTTAGCAAGGTTTTATGCAATAGGTATCTACCATATCCATCGGGAAGGCTGTCTTCGAAGATGCCAAAGTTCCCGTTGAAAGGGGTGGCTTTGGCAATGAAAAGACCAGGCTTCAGTGGCAATTCCAACGGAGATATACTAAAGCCAGATGCCAACCACTGATTGTCATACTCGAATGTGCATACTTTTCCATCGGCACTCAATGACAGTGTGCCGACTTTCTCCTGGTGATATTTCACGGCTAAAGATTCTATATGTTTCATTGTCTGTAAGCCTTTTTCTTGTTAGCGTTTCTTTTTATCTGTTGCAACTCCTCCATGGTGGAGTACTTGGGTTGCGAGAAGACGTTCTTGATTTCTGAGGTGTAGTCCAAAGCTATGGCGATACCAATCAGATTTTTGAGGGAGATGAGGCCCTTTTGTTCGAATCTGGTGATGTTGCTGACGGCAACGCCTGACTTGTCTGCCACTTGCTCACGTGTCAGATTCTTCTCTATTCTTCGTTTTCTGAAGTCGTTTGCCATCTCCTTTGCAATCTCATCAGGATTGTCGTGGAGGTAGTTATCTAATATTGCTAATATATTATTCGTTTCTTGCATAATTATGGGGATAATAACAAGATATTATCAGTTGCAAAGATACAAATAATAATGTTATGTTCCAAATAAAAATCAACTAAAAAAGTTAAAATCCCTTATAACCTTGTCTCTTATCCTTAAAAGCAAAGAACTCCCGTCTCTTTTCTGAGATGGGAGTTCTTGTTTAGAAGGAATACTGGGCGGAAATCATCAGTTCGCGAGGGCGAAGATAATAGCAGTCGGTCAATGTACTGATGCCGCTATAGATGGTTTCCATATAATTCTTCTTATTGAATAGGTTTCGAAGCTCTGCTGAAAGGCGGAGCTTTTTCATTCTCCAAACTGCCGAGGCATCGCCAAGGAGGGTGTTAAGGTGGCTGCCCTCTTGCAGTTCATTGCGATAATGTACGAGCGAGAAGGAGAGGTCCACATGGCTGATGGTAGCGGTGGCAGATACGCTTTGGTGCCAATTAAATAACGATGACTTCGCCATTTTTTGACGTTTCGAGTTGTAAAAAGAGAATTCTCCCTCATAGCTAAAGGCGCACCAGGACGGCGAGAAGTCGATGCTAGGCTTTACAGTATAGTTGTCGGCGGTGTAGCTGATGGCTTTGCTGCTGCTGTATTGCTCACCCTTGCTGTAGTTGTAACTGCCCTCCAGGCGGGTCTTCAGATGAAGGTCGTAGAAGCCCTTCGATATGTAGAGTGATGCCCCTAGGTTGTTGCTCTTGCTGTCCTGCTTATATAATGAGGTATAGTATTTGCCATCCACGATGCGTAGGTCGGATGCTGTGTTCATCCAGTTTTTGCTGGCATTGACCGATGCGCTGAAGAAGATTTCCTTGATAGGGCGCTTGTAGTCGTAACTCAACTTGCCATAAAGAGAGCGAGTTATCGGAATGATGTCGCTCGAAGTGTACCAAGAACGATAACTTTGACGATATTGCTTCATGGCGTAGTTGGTGGCATTGCCTGTTCCTGTACTGTATCCTGTGTAGATAGTCAACTCTCTACGGAAATCCAATTTCTTATATAAGTAAAGGTAGGGTGATATGGTAAGTAGAGTTTTCTGTGGATAGGTGAAGCGTTCCCAGATGAAATCGGGAGAGAACGACATACGGAATGTCTCGGTCTTGTATTGCCAGTAAGGGGTGAACTTCCCTGTGATGTTAAGACTGTTTTTGCCGATTTCATCGCTTCTTTCCTGACATTTCGCATAGATGTTGTTGAGGTCGATACTCATTCTATATTCCTGTGTCCAGTGGAAGTGATTCCTCATCCACTGTAAGGCGTGGGCAGTATGCCAAAGGTTGGTGCGGATGCGATTGCGCTCGTCGTTAACGTAGAGGTCCGCCACACCATGGTGATAGTCGGCAGTGCTACGCCAAGAGAGTTGACTTTTCTTGAAGACGAAGAGACGGTAGATACTTGCCGAGAGGTCGAGCTTTGGGATGCGGACACGTTGGGTAAGCGTGTCGTTGATGTTTGACAAACCGTCGCTTTGTGCTGTGCTGAGGCTGATGCTCTCGTTGCCATAATGCTCAGCCTTGTTTACCTTGTTCTCCCATTGCAGATTGAAGGCATCGCTGATCATCGTCTTGTGGTTGTGTTCCGTGGTAACTGTGGGAGCTTCGCCGCCGAGGTCGTAGATACTCATGTTCTCTCGCTCTTGTCGAGTTACCGTACGAAGATAGTTGGCTTCTATGCGAGTCTCTGCATCGTCCTTGTTCTTCTTGATATGGTTGATGGAGTATTTTTGCGAGGTGTTGAAGCGCAGGCGTTCTTCGTCGATAGGAGCGTCAAGCGATGGTACTGATATCCATGATGGAAGGGAGGCAGGAGCCAGACGATTGCTGTAAGATGCGAGTTGGTTAAATGCATAGCCGAGATTTTTACCTGTTCTGTCGTATTCTGCATCATACATCATCTGTTTCTTCTTGCCAATTTGCATGATATTGATGCTTCCGCCTACGTGGGATGGATGCCCTACGAGTAAGTAGGGCTTGAGAGTAGGCATCAGTTTGTCGCGGGCACTGTCTTTCAGGGCGATGTTCATCGCTACATTATCTGTAAAGGTTTTGTTCTGGAGCGCCTTGATAGGTTGGTCATGCTCGATGACTTCGGCCTTTTTTACGTCTTTTGCCTTGATGTTCTCCTCTAGTTGGTTATATTTGCCACCGGTCAGGTCTAGACCTTCCACAGTGAATCGGTTGATGGGCTTACCATTGTAGTTGATACGGCCATTCTTCTCTATATCCACGCCTGGCAGCTTTTTCAATACATCCTTCAGACTGTTGTCCCGCTCATTGGCAAAGCGGGTGAGATCGAAAGAAATGGTATCCCGCCCTGTGATACGAGAGCCTTTTACTTGTACTTCCTTCAAGACAAAAGCTGTTGAAGCCATACTGATAATGGTTTCTTTTCCCGATGAAATCGATGTTTTTGTCTTTTTATACCCCATAAACGTGGCCTGCAGTTTGTCGTTGGCTTGCTTTTCGGTGATAGGAAGCACGAAGGTTCCGTCCTCCTTTGTTCTTGTAAACTTCAAAGGTTTGCCATTGCGGAGCAGTGTGATGGAGACGTTGGCTAGACGGTTATGGGTCAATGAATCTTCTACATAACCGCTAATCTTCTCTTGGGCAAACGCATGGCACGCCACGAACAGAATAGTGAAAAGAACTATTATTTTCTTCATCTTTTTCTCTCTTTTCTATTTTACCTTAGACACTTATCTTGCTAATGTCTTTAAGACGCTTGTCTGGCAAAAATGTAAACTGCTAATTATCTTTCAATCGGATTGTATGGCTCAGCACGCTTGGAATGCTTCAGGATATTTCCTTTTTCATCCTTGATCTTTACAATTGCAGCATACTTGGCATCTTGAAGCAGATAGCCGATAGGGTCGGCATAGTATTTCTTGTAAATGGAGGTCAATGATTTGCGGTCGATAGGCTCGAATGTCTTACCTTTATAATAGATAGGTGTGGAGCCTTTGTCTGTAGTGAGTCCTACAGCCGTAAATCCATAATCGTTCTCGGAGTCGTGAGCCTTGAGTATCAATCCCGGCAGTCCGCTCAGTTTCCAGGGACCATTGTCAATAGGGATGTCTTCCGTGTACCATGCAATCCATGTTCTACCCTTAAACTTGGCAATAGCCTGGTGGCACTCGTAACCGCAGATGGAATCGATACTGTCTGTGAGTTGCCAGTCTATCGGTTCCATCGGTTCAATGCACAAATATCTGTCAGCAGCAAAGAAATCGAGATAGGCAGTCTTGCCCTGTTCTGGATAGTTCTTATATACTTTCCAATTAATCTGTCCGCCATTACCGGAGAAATTGACAGGTATTCCTTTTGCCATATTTGCGGAGATGATAGAGTCTCTTTGGAATATCGGATAACTGTAGAATGCGGAATACTTGTTGCCAATCTGCAAGAGCATTTTCTCTTCGATGCGCCCAATGATGGTGTCGGTCTTGGTATATTTCTTTTCGTAAATATACTCGGCATCATATACTACCTGATACTTTACCTGATCAATGGAATCTCCCATGCCAATGCTTGATTCATCGAACAGGTTTACTGTTTGAGCTTGGAGCATGCATGCATATAATGCAAGCCATGCTATTAATAATACCTTTTTCATAATCTTCGTCTATTATTCATTATTTTATCTGTTTCATTCGTTTTTGTGATGCAAAGGTACTGAGCTCATCCGATGAAATCGATGATTTCTGTTACTGAGTTATTACTTTTGCTTCTTTTCGCCTATTATTATTTTATTACTCTTGCCTTTGTTTACGGATTTTTCAGTAACTTTGCCGTCAAATTCAAAAGATCAGGAATGTATGAAAAGTAACAGTAAGCTGAAAATAGTGTGGATGGTATGTGGGGTAGCAATCGTATTGTTGTTCTGCACGCAGGCATATTGGCTCCATCTTCAATGTCAATATAGCTTAGACCAGCAGGTAGAGCAATTCAAGAAGGATTGTGATGAAGTGTTAGCGCAAGATTTGAAGAATAGAAAAAAGTTGCAGGAGAATTCATCTACGAAAGGTAGAAGAGATACGGTTATGCTTAAAATAGAATCTGAATATGATATGAAGAAGGGATGTAGCCGTACTACGCTTTCTTTTTGGAACAATCACCGCTTTCTTGTCCGTTTGAATGATCCTGATCTTACGGGTGATGATGCTTATCTCATCATCAGCAGATATCTGGCTTATATAGGTAAGCATCCCTCGTTGGCTTCTTATCAAAGATTACTGGATGATAAGGGATATGGGAAGATATCCTTTTTTCGCCATCTGGATTACAAGACTGTCTTCCTGAATGCAAAATATGATGTCGAAGGCAGATGGTCACGTGTGGTGACGGTAAAGTATCAGACGAACCCAATGTTTCGCCAAGGTATTTCTTTTCAGGTGCCCATTCCTATTACTCGAACGCTCAAAGCCATGATGTGGCAATTGATAGGAAGCATCTTTCTCTTTTTCATATTGATAGGATGTCTGTATTATCTGGTTAAGACCATAGTCTTCCAGAAACGCATTGATGGCATTCGCCATGAGTTTCTGAAGAATATGATTTATGAGTTGAAGCAACCGAAAGAAGACGACAAAGGTGAAGAATCTGCTGTTTTTATCGGTTCCATTGCTTTCTACTATGCGCAAAATGAACTGCTATGTGGTAATTCCAGAGTAGTCATCACATCTCGTCAAGCTGAAATTCTGAAGCTTCTTGCCGAGAACCAGAACCAGCTTGTAGAGCGGGATTTCATACTGAATGAAGTCTGGGGGGATGACTCATACTCCAATTCCCTTGCCCTGAACGTGCAGATTACCTATCTTCGACGTGCATTGAATCTGGATGAAAAGGTAAGCATCGAAGCCGTCATCAAGAAGGGATATATCCTGCGAACCTGTTGATCTTGTAATCAACTCTCATCTTTTTAGAAAGGTGGAAGTTTTTTTATCTTAATTTATTTTGTCCTTCACCTATTTTGTTGTAACTTTGCAGTCGAAATTCGAATTTAAATTATTTTATGTAATTATGGCAAAAAAAGCTCTTTTAATGATTCTCGACGGATGGGGAATCGGTAAGCATGATAAGGGTGATGTTATCTTCAAGACTCCAACTCCTTATCTCGATTATTTGACAGCAGTTTCAGCACATTCTACTCTCCAGACTTGTGGCGAGGACGTAGGTCTTCCTAACGGTCAGATGGGTAATTCAGAGGTTGGTCACCTCAACATCGGTGCTGGTCGTGTGGTATATCAGGACCTCGTTAAGATCAACAAGGCTTGCGAGAGCGGTGACATCTTGAAGAATCAGGAGATCATCAACGCTTACAGCTATGCTCAGAAGACAGGTAAGAAGCTCCACTTGATGGGCTTGACTTCTACCGGTGGTGTTCACTCTTCTTTGGATCACCTCTTCAAGTTGATTGAGATTGGTAAGGAATATGGTTTGAAGGAGACATACGTTCACTGCTTCATGGATGGCCGTGATACAGACCCTAAGAGCGGTAAGGGCTTCATCGAGGAGGTTCAGGCTTGCTGCGACAAGAACGGTGCACACATCGCAAGCATCGTAGGTCGTTTCTATGCTATGGACCGTGACAAGCGCTGGAACCGTGTGAAGGAAGCATACGACTTGCTCGTTGAGGGTAAGGGTAAGCAGGCTGACGATATGGTGAAGGCAATGCAGGAGAGCTATGATGAGGACGTAACAGACGAGTTCATCAAGCCAATCAATAACTCAAAGGTTGACGGTACTATTCAGGAGGGTGATGTTGTTATCTTCATCAACTACCGTAACGACCGTGCCAAGGAGTTGACACAGGTATTGACTCAGCAGGATATGCCAGAGGAAGGCATGCACACCATCAAGGACTTGCAGTACTACTGCATGACTCCATACGATGCAAGCTTCCAGGGCGTTCACATCCTCTTCCCTAAGGAGAACGTAATGAATACCCTCGGTGAGTACTTGAGCGCACAGGGCAAGAAGCAGCTCCACACTGCAGAGACAGAGAAGTATGCTCACGTAACATTCTTCTTCAATGGTGGTCGTGAGACTCCATACGAGGGTGAGGACCGTATCCTGGTTCCTTCTCCAAAGGTGGCTACTTACGACTTGAAGCCAGAGATGAGCGCTTACGAGGTAAAGGATAAGTTGGTTGGTGCTATCAACACACAGGAGTACGACTTCATCGTTGTAAACTTCGCTAATGGTGATATGGTAGGTCACACAGGTATCTACAACGCTATCGCTAAGGCTGTTCACGCTGTTGACAACTGCGTAAAGGACGTTATCGAGGCTGCTAAGGCTAACGATTATGAGGCTATCATCATCGCTGACCACGGTAATGCAGACCACGCTATCAACGAGGACGGTACACCAAACACCGCTCACTCTTTGAACCCAGTTCCATTCATCTACGTAACTGACAACAACTCAGCTACCGTTAAGGATGGCCGTTTGGCAGACGTAGCTCCTTCTATCCTCCATATCATGGGCTTGGAGCAGCCAGCTGATATGACAGGTGAGAACTTGATTATTGACTAATAATAATTTCGGAAGTCAAGGCTTTTTGGAGCCTTGACTTCTTTAACTTAAATCATTATGGACGTAAAGATAGAAGAAAGTTGGAGACAGCATATAGGAGAAGAGTTCGACAAGCAGTATTTTGTTGACCTCACAAACTTCGTAAAAGAGGAATACTTGCGTACGCCCTGTTATCCTCCTGGCCGCTTGATTTTCAATGCCTTCAATCTCTGTCCTTTTGATGATGTAAAGGTAGTGATTATCGGACAGGATCCATACCATGAGCCGGGTCAGGCGATGGGACTGAGTTTCTCTGTGCCGGATGGAATCACTTTTCCACCATCATTGATTAATATATTCAAGGAGATTCAGATGGATCTCGGCACTCCGATGCCAGCCACGGGCGATTTGACCCGCTGGGCAAAACAGGGAGTACTGCTTCTCAACGCCACGTTGACCGTTCGTGCCCATCAGGCTGCGAGTCATCAGCGCAAGGGCTGGGAGGAATTCACAGATGCTGCCATCAAGGCGCTCAGCAAGGATAAGGAGCACCTGGTGTTTATCCTTTGGGGCGGTTATGCCCGGAGCAAGGCGAAGCTCATCGATACAAGCAAGCATCTGATATTGGAAAGCGTTCATCCTTCGCCATTATCAGCCAACAGAGGCGGATGGTTTGGTAATCATCATTTCTCCCGCTGCAATGCGTATCTGCAGCAGAACGGAATTGCGCCTATCCAATGGTAGGTACACCTATTAATATATAGCTATCCACTCATGGGTAGCTATCATTATTTTTATTATACACTCAAAGAAATTTTTTCATCTCAAAAACATTATGAAGAAAGACGAACTTCGTATTCTGCAGGTGGGCAACGTGTTGGTTTCACCTGATATTATCACCGAAAAATTCTGTTGCGACCTTGATGCCTGCAAGGGCGAGTGCTGCATCGAAGGCGATGCGGGAGCTCCTGTTACCCTGGATGAGATTATGGAGATTGAGGATGCGCTGGATGTGGTTTGGGATGATCTCTCGGCTTCTGCCCAGGCTATCATAGATAAGCAGGGCGTGGCTTATACCGATATTGAAGGCGATTTGGTGACGAGCATCGTGAATGGTAAGGATTGTGTGTTTACCTGCTATCAGGACTTGAAAGATTTAGGCGATGGACATACGATTCCGAATTGTTGTCTCTGTGCCTTGGAGCGTGCTTATCGCGAAGGAAAGTCGAAGTTCAAGAAGCCTATCTCCTGTGCTTTGTATCCAATCCGTGCCAAGGATTTCGGCAACGAGGTGTATGGCATCAACTATAACAAGTGGCGCATCTGCAAGGATGCCATCAAGAAGGGTGAGGAGTTGAACCTTCCGGTTTATAAGTTCCTGGAGGGTCCGCTGGTAGAGAAGTTCGGTAAGGAATGGTATGATGAGCTTTGCGAAGTGGCAGAGCAAGTGCTTGCCGAATTGGAAGACTAAATTCAGTTAGAGACTTTGGAAGATAATAGTTCCGAAGTCTTTTTTTGTTTTATAAAAAAAGAGATTTCGAAACGCTGTTGAGCTTATTCCGAAATCTCTAATCCTTCTATATTTGTGATATTACTTCTTCTAAAACCTTTATCCCAAGTTATCACGAAATCTTTTTGATGCTCAGCATGGATGCGGTAATAGGCTTGCTCGTCCATTTCGCCACTGCATACATATTGGTTTCCGTTAATATGAAGTGTTGTTCCTTTGCTGGCATTGCGTATCGTGAGCCTGATGGTTCCACGGAACGGACGTCCGAAGTCTATACGGCATCCTTGATGATCAAATTCCTCCTGGTATGGTTCTAATACCATTTGAAGTTTGTTCTGGGTGAGGTATGGCAGCTGGTCAACAAAGATATAGTTTACCGTATCTTTGAAGGCGCCTGTCGGATGAACCCATCCTGAAGATTGGTATTCAGCCGATTTCCACTCAGTAGTGTATATTCTATTGTCAAAGTGTTCTTTTTCGTTGTAACTGCCGCCCTTCAGGGGCTTGCACCACCATGTTTCGTCTGCTTTATGATAAAAAGAAACAGAGTCTGTATACCAGCCATGAAGTTCCAACGAGAGTTGTTTGCTCTTATTTCTTATTCTTCCTGGTGCATACCAGACCGCAATAATATTTTCGCCCTTTTTCAGATATCTGGAGATATCTATGGTTTGCATCAGAAGGATGCTGTCTCTGGCTCCTTCGTTGAAAATGCTTGGCGTAGCATTTCTTTCGTTGATGTATAGGCGGGTATTTCCTCCACTTGCCATGTTTATCTCAGCCTTTAAAGGCTTTTGATCAAGATGATAGATTTTCCTGAATAATATCTCAGAAGAATCGTTGGGGAATGGATATGATACCCAATGGGTACCGAATTCCTGTGCATAGGAATTCAGCACCCAGAGAGTTGTAAAGATGAGAATTGTAAAATATCTCATAGATGATTATTTGTCTATTTTATGAGTTTTGTTTCGCCAGCCTTGAAACTAAATGTTTTCAACTTACCATTATACTTGACGGTCAGGTTTCCGGTATTCTTGCTAGTGATGGAAGCTTTGCTGACCTTTCCATTGTTCCATACGAGATTAATCTCGTAGTTTCCACGTGCTTTGATACCCTTAATTTCGCCTGTAGGCCATTCTTTAGGTAGAGCAGGAAGAAGATGCATAGTCTCGCCATCGTATTGCATCAGCATCTCGCATACGCCTGCTGTGCCTCCGAAGTTGCCATCTATCTGGAAAGGTGGATGGGCATCAAAGAGGTTAGGGTAGGTGCCACCGCTACGGTGTTTGCTGTCCTTGTAGACTTCAGGGCTTACGTAGGTGAGCAGCTTGCGGTATATCTGATAAGCTTTGTCGGCACGATGCAGACGAGCCCAAAGGTTGATTCTCCAGCCTGTACTCCAACCGGTGGAATTATCGCCCTTGATTTCCAGGGTCTTGGTTGCGGCAGCAGCAAGTTCCGGAGTCTTGTTTACCGAAATCTGATGGAAAGGATAGAGCCCCAGCAGGTGTGACTGGTGGCGATGATGCCAATCCTGGTCTTCCCAATCGTGGTACCACTCCATCAGATTGCCTCGCTTACCTATGTGGTAAGGGCGCAGGCGATTGAGGGCTGATTGCAACTGCTGCTGGTAATCGTTGTCGATGCCCAGGGCTTTTGCTCCCTTGATGGTATTCTTGAAGAGCTCGCGGATGATGGCGAGGTCGGCGGTTCCGCCATAGAAACTGCTGCCACGATAGCCCTTATCGTTGATGTAATCTGCCTCTGGCGATGTGCAAGGAGCAGTAATCAGCTCGTTTGGATTGTGTGGATTCGGAATGAGCCACGCAAGCATGAAGTCGGCAGCCCCCTTCATCAGCGGATAGGCTGTATTGCGAAGATATTCGGTATCGCGGGTATAGTCATAGTGATCCCAAAGGGTTTCTACAAGCCAGGCTCCACCCATAGCCCAGTTGCTCCATTGCGGACTTTCGTTTCCGGTTCCTACAGGATTGGTCATTGCCCAGGCATCAGTGTTGTGTCCAGCGCACCATCCCTTATCGATACCATAGAAGTGCTGGGCATTGTGGCGACCTGTCACAGCCATACCCTCTACCAATCCGTCTACTGGGGCTACCAGTTCTGAGAGGTTCGCAACTTCTGCCGGCCAGTAATTTTCTTCCAGGTTGATGTTGATGGTATAGTTGCCGCGCCATGGCGAACGGAGGGCTGGTGCCCAGAGTCCCTGCAGGTTGGCAGGCACTCCCTTGGTTCTACTGCTGCTGATGAGTAGGTATCTGCCATACTGGAAATAAAGCTGTTCCAGATAAGGGTTGCTCTCGTGGTTGTCGCTGTAGGCGAGCAACTGTTTGTCGGTAGGGCGGGTGGCATCAAACTTGGCTCCTTTCAGGTTCAAACTTACTCTATCAAAGAGTTTCTTGTAGTCGGCGATGTGACGCTGTTTGAATTCTTCGTAAGTGAAGTTGGCAAGGTGCCAGGCTTCATCGGTTACGTTCTCGATGTATGGAGCTCCTTCCTTCACAGGATGCTTGTCGAATCCGTTGTAACTTGTTTCGTTTACGAGATAGATGATAGCCTCGCTCACATCCTTCAGATGGAGTACAGAATCGCTTGCCCACACTTTTCCGTCGGTGTTCTTCACCTGAAGCATGGCACAGTAATGCGTACTGTTGGCTTCATCGCCGAGAACATGTCCCGTCATGGTGAGCTGTCCTCTGGATGCTTTTACCTGATGGGGAATGAGGGAAGTGAGTGAGATGTCGCTGTTGATGGATCTCTTCTGGGAGGCACTCAGCTTGATGGCAATCATCTTGTCGGGATGAGAAGCAAAATACTCTTTGGCGTATTGGATGCCGTTGCGCCTGTAATGAACAGTAGCCAGGGAGTTGTCGAGGCTCAGTTCGCGGTAATAATCCGTAAACTCGCCCTGGTTGCAGTCTTTGATATTGATCATGCCCAATGGCTGATAGAACTCCGAGTTATGGCCTTGCACATAGTGTTGCAGGGAATCGGCGGTCTTGTAATCCTCCTTGAACAGCGCCTCTCTGATTTTCGGAATCCACTTGTAGGCTTCGCCACCTTCGTTGGGATTCACAGGCACGCCCGTCCAAAGGGTGATGTCGTTGAGCTGGATAGAGTCATTATTGGCTCCACCATAAACCAGCGCACCCAGTTTGCCATTGCCTAATGGCAGTGACTCTTCGAAGGCGTATGCAGGCTTGTTGTACCACAACTTGTTGGGTTGCAACTCTTTACTTACTGTTGTTGCCTGGCAGTTCCACGTACTAGAGGCAGCTAACGCAATCGTAAAAAATATATGCTTCATAAAGATGGTATTGTTGGTTTTTAAATTCGGTGCCCAGAAACGAAGTCGGAAGGTGATGCTCATTGGATGAGGCTATCCAAAAAAGGGGGAAGACTCTCGCTGAGTCTACCCCCAATATGTTCGTGTTAACTTTAAGCGTCGATATTGGCGTAAGTAGCATTCTGTTCGATGAACTCGCGGCGTGGTTCTACATCATCACCCATCAACATAGAGAAAATCTCATCAGCCTGGGCTGCGTTCTCGATAGTAACCTGCTTGAGCAAGCGTGTAGATGGGTCCATAGTAGTTTCCCAAAGCTGTTCTGGGTTCATCTCGCCCAAACCTTTGTATCGCTGGGTGTGGATATTCTTGTCTTCTACTCCATCTCCATACTTGTCGATGAATGCCTGGCGCTGCTGCTCTGTATAGCAATACTCGCTTACCTTGCTGCGATAAGTACACTTGTAGAGTGGTGGGGTAGCGATATACAGATGGCCTTCTTCAATAACCTTTGGCATGAAACGATAGAAGAGTGTCATAATCAATGTGTCGATGTGAGAACCATCGACGTCGGCATCGGTCATGATGATAATCTTGTCGTAACGCAACTTGTCGGTATTAGCCTCCTTGCTGTCTTCGCCATCTACACCGAAGCGGACACCGATACTTTGGATGATGTTCATGACAGACTCAGCTTCGAATACCTTGTGCCACTGTACCTTTTCTACATTCAGAATTTTACCACGCAATGGGAGAATAGCCTGACGGAAACGGTCGCGACCCTGCTTGGCAGAACCACCGGCGGAATCACCCTCGACGAGGAAAATCTCGCATTCTTTAGGATCCTTCATTGAACAATCGGCAAGTTTACCAGGAAGACCACCACCTGTCATGAAGTTCTTGCGCTGTACACTCTCACGTGCCTTGCGGGCAGCTATGCGGGCCGTAGCAGCCAGGACAACCTTTTCGCAGATTCGCTTTGCCTCGTCTGGATGTTCTTCCAGGTAATCAGACAAAGCCTCGTTTACAGCCTGCTGAACGGCACCTTGTACCTCGCTGTTACCGAGCTTGGTCTTGGTCTGTCCCTCAAACTGAGGTTCAGCTACCTTGATGGAGATAACGGCAGTAAGACCCTCGCGGAAGTCTTCTGGTGCAATCTCTACCTTTGCCTTCTCAATCTGCTTAGAGATGGTTGGGTCAGCTTCTGCGTAAGCCTTCAAGGTGCGGGTCAATGCCATACGGAAACCAGTCAGGTGGGTACCACCCTCAATGGTGTTGATGTTATTGACGTATGAGTGGATATTCTCAGAGTAATCTGTGTTGTACATCACAGCAATCTCGATAGGAATACTCTGCTTTTCTGTCTTCAGATAGATAACATCATCGAAGAGATGAGTGCGGTGACGGTCTACGTAACGGACGAATTCCTTCAAACCATCCTTAGCGTGGAAAACCTGCTCCTTGGTCTTACCTTCCTCGTCAGGGCGCAAATCTTTCAAGGTAATCTTGATACCTGCATTGAGGAATGCCAACTCGCGCATACGGTTGGCAATGATGTCCCACTTATAGACAGTGTGAGTAAAGATGGTTGGATCTGGCCAGAACTGCTGGCGTGTACCGCGCTTGTTGGTTTCACCTACCACCTTAACCGGATAGAGAGGCTTACCCTTCTCATATTCCTGCTGGTAGATTTTGCCGCCACGGAACACCTGTGACAACATGTGGGTAGAAAGTGCATTCACACAACTTACACCCACACCATGTAAACCGCCAGATACCTTGTAAGAACCCTTGTCGAACTTACCACCTGCGTGAAGCACGGTCATAACGACTTCGAGGGCTGATTTATGTAGTTTCTCGTGCATATCCACAGGGATACCACGACCATTATCTTCTACGGTGATAGAGTTGTCTTCGTTGATGGTAACTTCGATGTCGGTACAGTAGCCCGCCATTGCTTCGTCAATAGAGTTGTCTACAGTTTCGTTTACCAAGTGATGAAGACCCTTTTCGGAGATGTCACCAATATACATCGCCGGACGTTTGCGAACAGCTTCCAGGCCTTCCAGAACCTGAATGTTACTCGCAGAGTAATTATTTGCGTTGTTTTGATTTTCTGCCATTTTAGTATTGTCTTATTTCCGTGCAAAGATACTAAAAAAAGCTGAGAAACAGGAACTTTTGTTTGTGAAAAATCACCAAAAAGTGAAGAAAAAACGTAGAATGTGAACTTTAGCGGCAAAAGTGTCTTGAAAAAGCTTTTTTATAATCGTTTTGCGCGTTTTTATAGGGTATGTTGTAGTATAAAACCGGTTGTGATGGGAAGATTTTATGATGCAGGAAATGGGTAGTCGGGTTCATAGAAATAGAATAAGGCTGCGACCCTATAAAGGATTGCAGCCTTATTTATTTCTTTGCTTTGACTTATAAGTTAGGCCAACTTAGCGATGTGCTTTGTAAGACCAGACTTCAAGTTTGCAGCCTTGTTGTCGTGGATAACGTTGATCTTAGCCAACTTGTCTAAAAGCTTCTGAACAGTAGGATAGAGCTTTGCAGCCTCTTCCTTGTCAGACATGTTGCGCAACTTGCGGACAGCATTGCGCATAGTCTTTGCATAATACTTGTTGTGCAAAGCCTTCTTCTTGTCCTGACGGATTCTCTTGATTGATGATTTGTGATTTGCCATCTTCTTTATGTTATTTTTTTTATTTCTTAAATGTTTGTAGTCCCTAGCAGAGTCGAACTGCTCTTTAGAGAATGAAAATCTCTCGTCCTAACCGATAGACGAAGGGACCATTGCTTATTTGCGGGTGCAAAGTTACTACTTTTATTTGAATCTAGCAAATTTTTCATAGAAAATTTTCGCTAAATGCGCATTTTTTTGTATTTTTGCCCTGTTTTTCACTAATATTAGGCAAAATGGAGATAAAAACTAGTGCTATCGTATTGCAAACCATCAAGTATGGGGACTCTCAACTTATCGTGGATTTCTTCACCGAAAAGTTGGGAAGACTCTCCTTTATGGTACGTGTGCCTAAGTCATCTAAGGGGAAGATGAAACGGCAGCTTTTCCAACCGCTCATGGTCTTGAATTTAGAATTTGATTATCGTCCCAAGTCAAATCTGCAGCGCCTTAGGGATGTTTCGATTCAGATTCCATTCTCTGATATCCCTTTTTCTCCATACAAACTTGGCATTTCCATGTTCTTGGCAGAACTGCTTTCATATGCTACCCGTCATGAGCAGGCTAATGGTGCGCTCTATCTTTTCATACAGGACAGTATCGAATGGTTAGACCATGCTAAAGGTGTTATTGCCAATTTCCATATAGTCTTTATGATTCAGCTCTCTTTTCATTTGGGTTTTATGCCCAATATTGAGAGCGGTATGTCTGGCGATTATTTTGATTTGGTAGATGGATGTTTTGCAGCTCATGTTCCTTCGCATGTACATTACTTAAATAAGGAAGATTCTATGCGGCTTGTGTCTTTGTTCCGTTTAGACTATAAAACAATGCACCTCTACACAATGTCCCGTATCGAACGGAACAGGTGTGTAGAGGTGATATTGGAGTATTATAAACTTCATTTGCCAGGTTTCCCGGAAATGAAGAGCTTTGCTGTTCTTCAGGAACTTTTTGCTTAGTCATTTTTGGTTTCCTCGCTTACTTGACGTAAAACTGAAATAAACCTAGCCTATATTCTCTGTTTAGGCAAAACTGATGACGCCCTGTACAGAAGAAGCATCATCGTTATTGTCTTCTTTTGGCTCAGTGTTGCCAGAAGCAATATTGCGGATCTCTTCCAAAGTCTGTCGGGTACGCTTATAGGTAGGCGTGTTTTCTACCTGAAGGATGACATCCTCGTTATCCAAATCTTCCTGGCGGAACAGGAATATGTGTGGATGACGCTTATACTGTGTCGTATTGCCATCGCTGCCATAATAGCGCTTGCGGCGGTCTTCTCTTTCAGCACGTTTCTCCTCTTCTTCAGCGAGACGGCGAGATTCTTCCTCAGTATGTTTCTTGAGGTGGCGGTTCATTCCCTCTACATCCTCGAGTCCGAAACCTGTTGCGAGAACGGTTACCTTTACGCGGCTTCCCAATTCAGGGTCAATAGCAAGACCCCATTTCAGCTCGAAGTCGTCACCGAATTTCTCCATAAAGTCGTTGACATCATTCATCTCGTCCATGGTCAAGCCAGGATTATCTTTCTTCTCGCTTGCAAATGCGATGCTGAGCAGAATCTTCTTAGAGTTGAATACGTCATTATCGTTAAGGAGTGGTGAGTTCAAGGCATCTTCTATCGCTTTCTTTACTCTTCCTTCTCCCTCACCGTAACCTGTACTCATGATAGCCACACCGCCATCTTTCAGTACGGTCTTCACATCATTGAAGTCGAGGTTGATGAGACCATGTACGGTAATGATTTCAGCGATACTCTTGGCAGCTACACTCAAGGTGTCGTCAGCTTTGCCGAAGGCATCGAGAACGGCAAGGTCTGGATAAATCTGGCGAAGACGTTCATTGTTGATTACCAGTAAGGCATCTACATGCTTCGACATTTCCTCTACACCATCCAATGCCTGGTCAATCTTCTTAGGACCTTCAAAACGGAATGGGATGGTTACGATACCAACGGTAAGAATACCTAACTCCTTACTTACTCTGGCGATGACAGGTGCTGCACCTGTACCGGTACCGCCACCCATACCCGCTGTGATGAATGCCATTTTTGTTCCATCGTTGAGCATGTTCTTGATATCTTCAAGAGTCTCTTCGGCAGCCTGGCGTGCCTTGGCAGGTTTGTTTCCTGCACCCAGACCTTCCTTACCTAGCTGCAGGTGTACAGGCACAGGTGAGTCGTTAAGTGCCTGGTTGTCTGTGTTGCAGAGTACGAATGTTACATCGTGTATACCTTCGCGGTACATGTGGTTGACGGCATTTCCACCGCCACCACCAACACCAATCACCTTGATGATGCTATTTTCTTTTTCAGGTTCCCCAAAGTCAAGAATATGAGGAGCGTTTCCATTATCTAGCATAGTCGTATAATCTTTATAGGGTTTATCTATCTGATTTTTTATTTAACCTGTTGTGAAATCTGTTTTCTGATAGCCTGGTCTTTGGCATCTTATTCTTCTTCAGAAATGGTATCTTTCACAAACTTTTTGAAACCTCTCATCATTTTATGGATGAGACTGTTTTCTTTGCGTCTCTTTTCTTCTTCTTCGGCTTCTTTTTCTGCCAGAAGTCTTGCCTCAGCTTCTTCCAGTTCTTTTTGCTTGCGGGCAGCCTCGTCAGCAGCCGCTTTTTCTGCCGCAGTAAGAACAACGCCCTTGCCGGCAGTCTCGTTAGGGTTTCTTGGAGCCTTGTGCTGCTCGGCTGCTACTGGCTTTTCTGCAGAATTGCTGAAGAGATCAGTGCCGATTTCGTCACCTGCACAGTTCATGTCTCCCTTTGCCAGGAGTCCCAATACGGTGTTCATTGTACCATCGTGATTGGTAATCTTAGAATCCTTTGAGTTGACTGTTTGAGAAACAAACTTGGCAATGCGTACTTTGTCGATGTGGGTATGTGTCTTGAAAACCTTATCGATTTCAGGCATGTTGCTGCCGCCACCTGTAAGGATGATACCACCCAACAGCTTATCTGAGAATTCCACAGGAATCTGGAACCATGCGTTTTCTACGATTTCCTCTACGCGTGCTTCTACGATTTCGATGAACTTCTTGCTTTCAACCACTCTATCCTTGTCGATAGGGTAGTTCAGGGTCGGGTCGATATTGTTGATATCGGTATAAGCCTTGGCATACTTGAGTTTCATCTTTTCAGCATCAGGCTCTTCAATCTGAAGACAAGTTAAGTCTTTGGTCACGTTGCCGCCGCCCAATGGGATGACAGAGAGATGACGAAGTATACCTTTATAATATACAGAAACGGTTGTCGTATCGGCACCCAAGTCAACAAGCATACAGCCTGCACGCTTTTCTGAGTCTGTCAAAACGCTGTCAGCCATAGCTAAAGGAGCCAGGTACATTTCTGCAATAGGAATGTTGGCATTTTCAAAACAGGTATTGATATTGTTATAGAAGTTCTTGCGCCAAAGTATATTCAGGAAGATACCTTCCAGATGGTTACACTGTATTCCTACAGGGTCTATCTGGTATTGGTTGTCTATCTTGTATTCCTGAGTTGCAGCATCCAGGATTTCCTGGTCCGGATAGGTCATGTTGCGGTTGATATCCATCAGTTCATTGATCATCTCTTGTGAGATGATGGTGTTACCTGGGAGATCCTTGACAATGACGTTCTTGATACTGCGTATAGAGCGACCGCCCACGCCTACATAGACCTGGGTAATATCCTGTTTCAGTATATTCTTCAACTTCTTGATGATGTTGGTCAAGCATTGGCAGGTTTTGTCAATGTTATAGATCACACCCTTTCTGATGCAAGAAGATGAATCTTCCTCTACGGTGGCAAGTACGGTGATGCTGCCGTCCAAATTCTTCTGACCTGCTATACCTGTCATCTTAGATGAGCCAAGTTCGATAGCTACAATAAATTCCTTTGGCATAGTTCTTATATGTTATCTTAATCTGTTTCTATTTTCTAATTAGCTATTTTGATGCTTTTTACATATGATCTGGTTGTCGAATTCGATATTGATATACGAATACTTGTTCCAGCCAGCTTGTGAGAGTCCATACTTATAGAATTTCTCTAATCGATTCATCTTCTTGTTGACGAAATCGTTGATGGCTTGCTCTCGTTTGTCGATGAGGTTGGTCTCTGGCAGGTTACCTATATATATAATGTGGTTGCCTACTCGCGGTACCAGTTCTATTCCTCTATCAGGCAGGACATTGATCTGTTCTATCTGGTTTCGCCAGAGTTCATTCGTCATCAGCGCTTTGCTTAGTAATGAGATGTATTTTTTAGCATACCACTTGTTGATGTAGCCCGTTGCGATGATAATGTCGCATGTATAGTTCGTGTTGGGCATGATCTGATTGTGGTCATCAATATAATAGTCCTCGTTGCTGATGTTTTTGATTCTGACGATTGGCATGCGTTGGGTGAGGTAGATGTCAACAAGACCATCCTGAGTCTTTGAACATTCTGCCGTCTTGACGAAAGGACTGGTCTTCAAGGTTTCTTCTATCATGCGGGCGTTCACCTCTTTGAGCGGTTCCCCCAGCGGATAGAGTTTCCTGGCTTCCAGTCGTTTCTTGATTTCCTTCGCATTCAGAAAGCCATTCGTCATCTCATCTTGAATGTTGATGTTCACCTTGGTGCATACCAACTTCGTTTCATCAGGTTTGTTAAACCTGGTGAAAGCGAATACCAGATAAGTACCGAGTACTAAATCCAGTGCGATGATGATGGTTTTCTTCCAATTGATATGCATTTATTTCTCTTCAAGTATTTTGGTAATTTGTGGAACATAGTTGTCCAAATCGCCAGCTCCTAAGATAACTAGAACATCGAAGTCTCGATTCTTTACCAGGTCAAGAACGTCTTCTTTGTGAATCATGCTCTTTTCTACACCTGGTTTCAGATTGTCATAGATAAGCTTGGAGGTTACTCCTGGAATAGGCTGCTCGCGAGCTGGATAGATGTCGCAGAGGATAACCTCGTCCAAGAGACTCAAACTGTTGGCGAAATCTTTATAGAAATCGCGGGTTCTAGTATACAAGTGAGGCTGGAAGATGGCTGTTATCTTACGGTCCTTGTATAACTCTCTGATACTCTTCGCACTCTGATATATCTCCTTTGGATGATGAGCATAATCAGACAGGAATACCAGTTTGTTATTCTTGATCTTAATGTCGAAACGGCGGTCAACTCCTCCGTAGGTCTTCATGCCGTTACGGAGTTCATCGGCTGTACAACCATTCAACTGTGCCATTGCCATTGCTGCCACACCATTTGTGATGTTGATAGGCACAGGCTGTCCGAGTTCTACGCCCGTTACGTTCTCGATAGGAGAGATGAAATCAAAGGTGATACCTCCATTCTCTATCTTGATGTTCTCAGCGTGGAAGTCGCCCTCGTCCTGGCTGTATTCGTATATCTTGACACCGTCTTGTACGTGTTGCTTCATCTCCAGACCTTTGTGGATGATGAGTGCACCGCCCGGTTGGATCAGTTCAGTATAGTGACGGAAACTCTCCAGATAAGCCTCCTTGGTGCCGTAGATGTCGAGATGGTCTGGGTCTGTAGCCGTGATGACACTCATCCATGGGCGCAACCAGTGGAAACTGCGGTCAAACTCATCTGCTTCAATGACAACATAGTCGCTCTTGTCGGAGAGGATATAGTTGGTGCCATAGTTCTTTGAGATACCTCCCAGGAAGGCATTACAGTCAATATGGCTTTGGTGCATGATGTGAGCACACATGGTAGATGTTGATGTCTTTCCGTGTGTACCCGCTACGCACAGTCCCTTATGTGTACGGGTTAATGTACCCAGAACCTGAGCTCGTTTCTCGATGGTGAAGCCATTCTCATGGAAGAAAACCAGTTCCTTGTGTTCAGCAGGAATTGCCGGTGTGTAGACTACCAATGTTGTCTTGGCGTCCTTGCAGGCTTCTGGTATGAGGTCAACATTCTCCTCATAGTGGATAAGCATTCCCTCTTTCTCCAACTCATGAGTTAGATTGGATGGAGTCTTGTCATATCCGGCTACAACCAACTTCTTGCTGAGGAAGTATCTGGCGATGGCGCTCATTCCGATGCCGCCCGCTCCTACAAAATAAACTGCTTTAATATCTTTTATTTCCATTACTTTGTTGCTAATTTGATTACTTCGTCGGCGATGACGTCGGCAGAGTTCTTTAATCCTAATTTCTTGATATTCTCACAGAGCGAAGCAAGCTTAGCCTCGTCTTTTACCGTGTCAACTGCTTTCTTGAGCAATACCTCTGGTGCATCGGCATCCTTTACGTAGATGGCAGCATCTTTGTTGACTAATGCCATGGCGTTCTTGGTCTGGTGGTCTTCTGCTACATTAGGGCTTGGAACCAGGATGACCGGTTTGCCGATGAGGCAGAACTCGCTGATACTGCTGGCACCAGCGCGGCTGATAACCAGGTCGGCTGCCTTGTAAGCTGCACCCATGTCGCTGATGAAATCAGTAACCTTGAGCATTGGCAGCTCCTGACCTTTCAGTTGCTCCATGATGGCAGCATTATAGTATTTACCTGTTTGCCAGATAAACTGTACGCCGCTTTCTTTCACCAGGTCGAGGTGCTGGAGCACACTCTCGTTGATGGTTCTTGCGCCAAGGCTGCCACCTACGAGCAAGATGGTCTTCTTTTCAGGGTCGAGACCGAACTGCTTGCGTGCTTCTTCCTGGGTGATGGTAGTTTCCAATACATTCTGGCGAACAGGATTACCGGTCATGATAATCTTGTCTGCAGGGAAGAAACGCTCCATTCCTTCGTAAGCCACACAGATTTTTTCAGCCTTCTTGGCCAAGAGTTTATTGGTTACACCAGCGTATGAATTCTGCTCCTGGATGAGGCAAGGTATTCCTTTGCTGGCACAAACATTGAGAGTCGGACCGCTAGCATAGCCACCTACACCCACAGCCGCCATAGGCTTGAAGTTTTTGATGATGCTCTTTGCCATGTGCTGGCTCTTCCATATCTTGAAGAGTACGGCGATGTTCTTGAGCAGATGCTTTCTGTCAAAGCCGCAGATAGGCAAGCCCTTGATCTCATAACCCGCAGCAGGTACACGCTGCATTTCCATTCTGCCGAGTGCACCTACAAACAAAATCTTAGCATCAGGGCGCTTCGCCTTGATGGCATTTGCAATGGATACGGCAGGGAAGATGTGACCACCTGTGCCGCCTCCGCTTATGATAATTCTTAATTCATTATTCATATCCGTTCATGTTTATAACGCAAAGGTATAAAAAAATATCGATTTAACGGCATTTTCTGCCATTTTTTCACCTTAATTTATAAAACTCTTGTCAGGCAGCCACCATTTTGCTGTCGTCGAGCTCATTTTGAGGTATCTCTTTCTTCTTGGCTGTTCTACTGATACTCAGGATGATGCCCAGGTACAGACAGTTGATGATGGTAGATGTACCACCTCTACTGATGAGTGGCAGTGGCTGTCCTGTAACAGGAGCCAAACCTACTGCTACTGCCATGTTGAAGAGTGCTTGGGTAACCAGCATGATGGCGAGGCCCATGCAGAGAAAGGCAGGGAAATTGTTCTCACACCGGTTGGCTATTCTGCCAGCTCTGAACAGGAGGATGATGTAGAGGAATGCAACCAGTGCGGCTCCCCATATACCCATCTCTTCGATGATGATGGCATAGATGAAGTCTGAGAACGCCTGTGAGAGGAAGTCTCTTTCTACTGAGTTTCCAGGCCCTTTGCCTACGATGTTGGAAGAGGCGATGGCGATGTTGGCATGTGCCACTTGGGCATCTTTGTCGAGATCGACATCCTGTGGGGCTACAGGCTTTGAGTTCATAAACTTGTCAATACGGGCTTTCCAGGTGTCGGCTCTATGGAACATCTTTTCTGCCATGTTAGGCTTGTTCTGTTCCTGCTCAACCTTCTCGGTCAGCGTATTTTCCGGTTCATTGCCCTCTTCGCCCTTGTCCTGTCCTACTATCATGATACCTGCAAAGGCTGTGACGATGACAATCATGCACAGTCCCACCAGCTTGCCAATCTGGTTCATCGGCACTCGTCCGATGAGCATCATGGCTAAGATTGTGATACTGAGGAGCATGGCTGTGGATAAGTTTTCCAGTCCGATGAGAATAACAAATGGAGCAGTTGCTACAAGTATGAACTTGAAAGCCTTCCTGTTGGCTCCCTGAGTTGTTTGCATAGCACTAAGAATCTGAGCAACAGCCAGTACTACCGCTCCCTTCGCTATCTCAGAAGGCTGGAATTGTATGCCCATCAGAGAGAACCATCGGGAGGCTCCGTTGGTAGATTGACCGGTAGCCAAGACCAGGACGAGTAACAGTAATGAGATGCCCATCACGACGGGGGTAACAATCTTGAAGTACTTGCATTTCACCTTGAGCATGCAAATCATGGTGAACAGACCGCCTCCCAAGAGCAAGATGTGGCGGATGACAGGTGCCATGTAGTTTCCTGTCTTGTACGACAAGGAGCTGGAGGCAGAATATACCTCCACGATGCTTATCATACAGAGAAAGAAGAAGACCATCCAGATCACCTTGTCTCCCTTGAAAATATTACCAATGCTCTTGTTATTCATTTCTTTATAGTTCTATCTGTTCTATTGTTGAAAACTGTTATTCTCCGATAGCTCTTGCCAGCGCCTTAAACTGCTCGCCTCTATCTTCCATGTTCTTGAAGAGATCGAAACTTGCGCAGCATGGACTGAGGAGTACGGTATCGCCCGGCTTTGCCAATTCCTGGCAGGCTGCCACGCAATCCTTCATGCTGTGAGTGTCGCGTACAGGGATGCCGAGTGCGTCAAAGTTGTCGTGCAACTTCTGGTTGTCGGCTCCGAGATATACGATACCGGCACATTTCTCCTTTACCAGGTCCTTGATCTGGTTATAGTCATTTCCCTTATCCTTACCGCCGATGATGAGGATGGTAGGGGTGGTCATACTCTCCAGCGCATACCAGCAGGCATCTACGTTGGTAGCCTTTGAATCGTTCACATAGTAAACGCCCTGGTACTTGCCCACTTTCTCCAGACGGTGCTCTACACCAGGGAAGTCGCTCAAGCCTTTGTGCAGGGTCTCGTGGTCGATGCCTACGATGTTGCATGCCAGACCTGCAGCCAGACTGTTATAGATGTTATGCTTGCCGCGTAGACTCATGTCTGCCTGTGGCATTTCGAAGTCTGAAGGGAAGTTGAGTTTGTATTTGCCGTCTTCGATAAAGCCAACGCAACCCTCCTCCTTGAACTCAGAGAATGGGCAGAGATGTGACTTGAGGTTGTACTTAGCCAGCTCCTTTGTAACGATAGGATCATCGTTCCAGAAGATGAAGCTGTCTTCCTCTGTCTGGTTCTGGGTGATGCGCATCTTGGCATCGGTATAGTTCTGCATCTTAAACTCATAGCGGTCCAGATGGTCTGGAGTGATGTTGAGCAGGATGGCCACATTGGCACGGAACTCATACATATTGTCGAGTTGGAAACTGCTCAGCTCGATGACGTAGTACTTATGAGGAGTTTCAGCCACCTGAAGGGCCAGACTCTTTCCGATGTTGCCTGCCAGACCTACATCATAGCCAGCCGACTTGATGATGTGGTAAATCAGCGAGGTAGTGGTTGTCTTACCGTTACTTCCCGTGATACAGATCATCTTGGCATCAGTATATCTGCCCGCAAATTCTATTTCGCTGATGATAGGTGTACCCTTAGCCATCAGTTTCTGTATCATAGGTGCTTCCTTAGGAATACCCGGACTCTTGATGACTTCATCTGCATCTAAAATCTTTTCTTCTGTATGGTGACCTTCTTCCCATTCGATGTTGTGGTCATCCATCAACTTCTTGTAGTTATCCTTGATCTTTGACATGTCTGAAACAAAGACCTCGAATCCCTCTTTCTTTGCCAGCACGGCTGCACCTGCGCCACTTTCGCCAGCTCCTAAAATTACAATTTTGCTCATTGTCTTATTCTCTATACTTGTCGGGCTGATAAGAGCCTGTATTTTATCTGATCTTCAATGTGATGATGGTCAATGCTGCCAGAATGATGGTTACAATCCAGAAACGGATGGTAATCTTTGATTCATGGAAGCAGTTGCGAGGCTTCTTCCACAGATACTTGCAGTCAGGATCCAGCTGACTGTCCTGTGTGCGGAAGTTGTCGTGGATAGGTGTGCGCTTGAAGATACGCTGCTTCACACCTCTCCGCTTTCCTATCTTGTAATAGTAAACCTGCATCATCACGCTGAGGCTTTCTACGAAGAAAATACCGCAGAGGATAGGCAGCATCAGCTCCTTGTGGATGATGATGGCACCTACTGCGATGATACCGCCGATGGTCAGCGAACCCGTATCGCCCATGAATACCTGGGCAGGGTAGGCGTTGTACCAGAGGAAACCGATGAGGGCTCCGATGAAGGCACAGAAGAATACTACCAGTTCCTCAGAACCAGGAATATACATGATATTGAGGTAGGCGGCAAACTCGATGTGCGACGACACATACGCAAGTATGCCTAGCGCCACACCTATGATGGCGGAGTTTCCGGCACACATTCCGTCCATACCATCGTTGAGGTTGGCACCGTTTGATACGGCTGTTACAACGAAGATGGTCATGATGACGAAGAGAATCCAGCCTGCTGCTACCTTGTACTTACCGCAGAAACTGGTGATGCTGGAATAGTCGAGGTTGTGCCCCTTGACGAATGGGATGGTAGTCTTCAGCGATTTTCTTGCTTCCGTACGATGCTTTACCACCGTTTCCTGTCCCTGTTGCTCGATGGCGAGGTTCTCGTTCATCTTTACATCAGGTGAAGACCAGAGTACCAGTCCCACGATCAGGCCGATGCCAATCTGTCCTATAATCTTATATTTGCCCTTCAATCCCTCCTTGTCGCGCTTGAATATCTTGATGAAGTCGTCCATTCCACCGAGAAAGCCGAGCCATACGGTGGTGATGATCATCAGGATCAGATAGATGTTGCGCAAACGTCCGAGTAACAGTACCGGTACGAGGATAGCCAGGATGATGATGACACCACCCATAGAAGGAACGCCAATCTTCTTGACACCGAACGGGTCGATGCTGGCATCGCGCTGTGTCTCTGTAATTTGCTTGCTCTTGAGATACTTGATGAATTTCTCGCCGAACCAGGCAGAGATTACCAATGATAAAATCAGCGCAAGCAGGGCACGGAATGAGATGTAGCCCCACATGTGAGAACCTGTGATGCCCCACTGCTCCAGAAATCTAAAGAGATAGTATAACATTTTTCTTTCTTTTCTTGATTGATTTTACTTCTGTGAAATTCCGAAGATGTCGCGAATCACCTCCTTATCGTCAAAGTGGTGCTTTACGCCCTTGATCTCCTGGTAATCTTCGTGTCCCTTACCGGCTACGAGAATCACGTCGCCCTTCTTTGCCAGCATGCAGGCTGTGCGGATGGCTTCCTTGCGGTCTACGATGCTGATTACCTTCTTCATCTGCTGGGCATTGAGTCCGGCAAGCATGTCGTTGATGATGTCCTGTGGCTCTTCGAAACGTGGGTTGTCGCTGGTGATGATTACCTTATCGCTCTGCTTTACAGCCTCCTGTGCCATCAATGGGCGCTTGCCCTTGTCACGGTTGCCACCGGCACCGCAAACGGTGATGACTTCTCCGCCCTTGCCTTCGAGCACTTCGTGGATGGCGTTCAATACGTTCTCCAGTGCATCTGGTGTATGGGCATAGTCAACAATGGCGGTATAACCTTCTGGCGACTGGATTGGTTCCAGTCTTCCGCTTACGCTGTGAAGGGTACTCATCACTACGAGTACATCCTCTGGCTTCTTGCCGAGCATAATGGCTGCACCATATACGGCGAGCAGGTTGCTCACGTTGAACTTACCGATGAACTGTACGCCCACTTCTCTGCCGTCAATCTCCAGATACATGCCGCCGAAGTGACACTCCAGGATTCTGGCTCTGAAGTCTGCCATGCTGCGGGTAGAGTAGGTTTTCACGGTAGCCTTGGTGTTCTGTACCATAATCATGCCGTTCTTGTCGTCGGCATTGGTAATGGCAAAGGCAGTCTTAGGCAGTCCGTCGAAGAAAGCCTTCTTGGCGTTACGGTAGTTCTCGAATGTCTTGTGGTAATCGAGATGGTCGCGGGTCAGGTTGGTGAACAAGCCTCCGGCAAACTGCAGGCCTCCGATACGCTTCTGTGCGATGGCGTGAGAAGAGCACTCCATGAAGGCATACTCGCAGCCAGCCTCTACCATCTTGCCCAGGAGCATGTTCAGCTCGATAGGGTCTGGGGTGGTATGGTCGGCAGGGATAGCCTCGTCCTCAATGTAGTTGCAGACGGTAGAGAGCAAGCCACACTTATGGCCGAACTTGCGGAACATATTATATAATAAGGTGGCAATGGTGGTCTTACCATTGGTACCTGTTACGCCTACCAGTTTGAGCTTTCTTGAAGGGTCGCCGTAGAAGAGGGTTGCTACCTTGCCGACAGCATCCTCGGTCGAAGCGACCTGAATGTAAGTTACGCCCTCAACTTTCTCTTCAGGCATGTCTTCGCACAAAACCGACTTTGCGCCCAGTTCCAATGCCTTTGGAATAAACTTGTGACCGTCAACCTGCGTTCCCTTCATGGCAACGAAGAGATGACCTTCCTTAATCTTGCGAGAGTCGATGTTTACTCCCGTAACCTCTACATCAGCATCGCCGATTATCTGAACCGGCTCGATGTTTTTGAGTAATTCTTGTAACTTCATATCCTGTTTCTGTTTTATATTCTATATATTTTTTATCTACACCTTATTATATATAGGTTATATATAGGGTTTCAGATAACTGTTTCTGAGTTTTATTCGAGCACAATGCTGCATACGGCACCTTTCTTGATGACCGTTCCCGGCATCAGACTCTGCTTTACTACCTTTCCTCTACCTGTAATCTGGGTCTTGATGCCCCGGCTCTCCATATTGTAGATAGCGTCTCGGGCTCCCATTCCGGTAACGTCGGGTACGATTGTCTTGCCGTATTGCTTCTCCCTGATGAGCTTGATGCTGTGGTTACCCACGCGCTCTGCCTTGCCCCAGATAGGGTTGCCGTCGGCATAGCTGCCACTCCAGTTGGCATTGGTCTTGATGCCGAGGTGGCTGAGCACATAGTTGGCAGCAAGGATATTGCCTGCCTTTACGTCAGGAACGAAGACGGATGCTGAGTCGCGGGCGTCCTTTACGTCAACTTTCAGACTCTGCGCCATGATGCCTTCTGAAATCTCATGGAACACCTTACCGCACATCGTACCGCCCGAAGCAGGCAAACCGGATTTCTGTATGCAGACGATACAGCTGTAGCGTGGCGCATCGGCAGGGAAGTAGCCTGCGAAACTGATGAGATAGCTGGTTCCGCCACTCTTATATCCACCGGCACCTTTTGAAATCTGGGCTGTACCGGTCTTTCCTGCCACTTTGAAGTTAGGCGAACCGGCTTTCTTTCCCAGTCCCACGCTTACCACCTGTTCCAGGATGGTTTGCAGTTCCTTGATGCTCTTCTCCTTGGCTATCTGCTGGCGCATCACTTCAGGAGGAAATTCCATGATGGTTTCTCCGTTCTTCATTACCTTGCTCACGAATCTTGGTCGCATCATCTTGCCGTTGTTGGCGATGGTGTTGTAGAAGGTGAGGGTAGAGATAGGCGGTATCTGGGTCTCATATCCGATACTCATCCATGGCAAACTGGTCTTTGCCCAGTTGTCATACTGCCCGTTCTTGTTTCTGTGCGGCATGCGGATTCTGGCTGGCGTTGCTCCCACCAGCGGAATCTTCAGGTCGTCGTGCAGACCGGTACGGTAGATACCCTTTACGAATTTCTCCGGGTTGTTGCGGTAATGGTCGTCTATGATGCGACTCACACCGATGTTCGAACTGTACCACAGGGTCTGTGCGAGGGTCAGCATTCCGTATCCGCCTTTTCGCCAGTTGTGGTCTTTCATTTCTCTGCCGTACATCGGCCATATACCGCCACCGGTTTCTACGTGACAGGTCGTGTCTACCACTCCGTCGTCCAGCGCTACGAGGATAGAGGCTGGCTTAAATACCGAACCCGGCTCCAGAAGGTCGCTCACGGCATGGTTGTGGATTTCTCTGTATTCTCCATCGAAACATTTCTCCATGTTTACGATGGCCTTAATGTCGCCCGTAGGTACATCCATCACGATGGCTACACCCACATTGGCGTTGATTTCCTTCAGCTCGTCGATGAGTGAGCGTTCGGCAAGGTCTTGTATGCTCACATCGATGGTGGTCATGATGTCGGCTCCGTCAATAGGAGGGGTATCGGTAATGTCGAGGAACTTGTTGCGCACCTTGCGGCGATGCACGATACCGTTGGTGCCTCGCAGGATGGAGTCGTAACTCAGCTCCAGACCGAAGCGGGCGGTATCCTTGGCGCCATACATGGCTCCGATGGTACGGCCTGCCAGCGAACCGTAAGTTCTGGTTCGGGCATTATATTCTTCCCAGTGGAAACCGCTCTGGTAGGGTTTCAGGCGGAATACAGGGATGTCCTTTATCTCGGTGAAGGTGTTATAGTCTACACGCTTCGGATAAACCGGCCAGTGGCGGCTCATCTTGGCGCGACCTTCGGTGAGGTGCTTCTTGAAATCAGACTCGCTCAGATTCGGAAATATCTGGTGCAGGCAAAGACAGATGGAGTCTTGCTTGGCATCCCACAGCGAGTCGTTTTCTGCATCTTTCAGCGCCTTGAAGTCCATGAAAACCTTAAACTCCGGCAGCGAACTTGCCATCAGCTGTCCTGTGCAGCTCAAGATGTTGCCTCGGTTTGGCTTTACGGTCACGGAATCCTTCTTCTGCCGTTCTGCCACCTTCATCCAGTAATCATGCTTGGCGGTCATGATATAGAGCGCTTTACCCACTACGGCTATGGCGAAAATCGTCATGATGATGGCGATGGCGCTGTAGCGGGGCATTACTTTCTTATGATCAAATTTGCTGCTCATTCTTCGGGTACGTTTATGATGTATGGAGGTTGGGTAGCGATGTGCAGCACGCTGTCTTTGTTGTTTTTCAGCATGTCGAGCACATTACTTTCACGACTCTTCTCTGTTATCTGGCTGCTTGTAGACAGCGCTTTGTATTTGGTGTCTTGCAGTTCTTTCTGCAGTTTGTCCAACTCGATGATATCGTTCTGGATATTGTATCGGTTGGATATGTAGATAATGACAAAAAACACGATGAGGATAACGAGCCATATCTGCCGGCGTATGATTTGTGCGGTAAGAATGTCTCCACCCAGAATCTTTCGCAGCGTAAAGCTCGATGATCCTGAAGCCTCTTCCTCTATGGCTTGCTTGGCAATCACTTCCTTGAGCGAAGCCTGTGGTGCCTCCTGCTGCTGTGGCTCCTGCTGCGGAGTTTTCTGCTTCGGCGGTTCCTGTGATGCCTGTGCCTTTTCTTCGGCTATAGGCTTCTCGCTGATGTTTATGTCTTTATCGTTTATCATTTCTTTTCTGCTATTCTTAGTTTGGCGCTTCTGCTCCTAGGGTTTCTTTCCTGCTCGTCGGCATCGGGAACGATTACCTTGTTGTTCACGAGTTTGAAAGGGGTTTCTATTCTTCCGAAGAAGTCCTGCTCTATCTTGCCTTCTGCATTGCCCGCTTTCATCATGTTCTTTACGATTCTGTCTTCCAGCGAGTGATAGGTGATGACGCTGAGCCTTCCTCCCGGTTTCAGAAGTTCCGTGGCTGAGCGGAGCATCTCTTTCAGGGCGTCCATCTCGTGGTTCACTTCTATGCGCAGCGCCTGGAAGAGCTTTGCCATGTCTTTCTTCTCGCGTTCCCGCTTGAAGAGGGGCTCTACGGCTGCCATGAAGTCTTTGGTGGTGAGGATGGGCTTCTCGGCTCTTGCCTTGACGAGTGCCGAGGCGATGCGGCGCGAGTTCTTCAGCTCACCGTATAGGTAGAAGATGTCGGCAAGGGCACCTTCGTCATATTCGTTTACGATGTCGGCAGCAGTCTTGCCCGCACGTTTGTTCATGCGCATGTCGAGTGGGGAGTCGAAACGGAAGGAGAAACCGCGGGTCTCGTCATCAAAGTGATGGCTCGATACGCCCAGGTCGGCTAACAGTCCGTCGAGTCCGTCTACCCCGTAGTAACGCATCCAGTTTTTCAGGAATCTGAAGTTGGAGCATACGAAGGTGAAGTTCTCGTTTGCCACCACGTTGCGCTCTGCATCGGCATCCTGGTCGAAGCTGTACAGGTGCGCTCCCTCCGTCAGGCGCGACAGAATCTCTCTGGAATGTCCGCCGCCACCGAAGGTTACGTCTACATAGATGCCTCCTGGCTGTATGTTCAACCCGTCAACGCTCTCCTTGAGGAGCACCGGTACGTGATATGTTTCTGCTGTCTTTATCATATATCTTTTTGCTGTCTTATCGCGTTATAATATTGCGTGTGTACTTATTAGTGTATAAATTTGGGTTCAAAGGTACATAAAAATCTCCATATAGCCTTACATTTTCCCACAAAATTTATAAAACTTAATGAAAAAGTTGTTTTTGGTCAACTTCACCTTCCAGTTTCGGGCATCGCCTTTTTGTTCTCATCAAGTGTGATGTTTTTGCAAAAATACGTGCAAAATGGGCTCGATTTGTCGTGATAGTTTTAAAAAACTAATAAATTTTCGCTTTTTTGCTATTTTTTTGGAAAAAATGGCACGTATTTGAAAAAGTTGAGTTACTTTTGCACTAACTTATATAAGTTTTAGCAAACATGAGTGAATCAATAGAGAAAACGATAGACATAGATAAGATTCTTAAGAGCAAGATGGGAAGCAAGGTGAAATTCGTACCGCGCTTCCTGGTTTCCTGGCTCAAGAAGATTATTCACGAGGACGAGGTGAACAGGTTCTTGTGGGAGAGCCGTGGCCTTTCGGGTACTGAATGGCTCACCGAATGTGTGCGCTATCTGAAGATGGATGTTGAAATCGTAGGCTTGGAAAACCTGCCTGACAAGAACGACGGCAAACTCTATACCTTTGTTTCCAATCATCCTCTGGGCGGACAGGACGGCGTATGTCTCGGTTCCATTATCGGCAAGCACTATGATGGCAAGTTCCGCTATCTGGTGAATGATCTTCTGCTCAACTTGCCGGGTTTGAAACCTGTAAGTATCGGCATCAACAAGACGGGGCGCCAGAGTCGCGATTTCCCACGTATGGTGGAGGCGGGCTTCAAGAGTGACAACCACATGCTGATGTTTCCGGCAGGCTTGAACAGCCGCAAGCGCAAGGATGGAACCATCCACGACCTGCCTTGGAAGAAAACGTTTATCTCTAAGAGTGTAGAATATCAGCGCGATGTGGTGCCTATCCATTTCGGAGGGCGCAACTCTGAGCGTTTCTACCGCATCGCCCGATTTAGCGACAAGTATCTGCCGTTCAATCTCGCCATGCTGTTCCTGGTTGACGAGATGTACAGGAATGTGGGCAAGCATTTCCGCATCTCCATCGGCAAACCGATTCCTTGGCAGACTTTTGATAAGAGCAAGTCGGCTACAGAGTGGGCACAGTATGTTGAAGACAGGGTTTATGAACTTTAATGGTTTGCAAAACCCGGAAGAATTGTTTTATATTAACGAAATCGTAGAATCATAGCATATAAGAAGAGTAATATGGAAGAAGAAATCATCCAACCGATTGACCGTGAGCTCCTGAAGAGCGAGCTTACACCCGACAAACAACTGAGAATGACCAATAAGAGCCATAACGAGATTTACATCGTTACGGCTAATGATTCGCCTAATGTGCTGAAAGAGATTGGTCGACTTCGTGAAATCGCTTTCCGTGAGGCGGGAGGTGGAACGGGCAAATCTATGGATCTTGATGAGTTCGACTTTGGTGACAACTGTTACAAGCAGCTGATTGTCTGGAATCCTGAAGCCGATGAGATTATCGGCGGTTACCGTTATCTCCTGGGTAAGGACTGGCTGCTCGATGAGAAGGGACAGCCTAAGCTGGCAACCAGCCACATGTTCCATTTCTCCGACAAGTTCCTCAAGGAGTATATGCCTTATACCGTAGAGTTGGGCCGTTCCTTCGTTTCGCTCGAATATCAGAATGTGCGTACCAACACCAAGAGCATCTTTGCTCTCGACAATCTCTGGGATGGTTTGGGCGCTTTGACGGTTCTCTATCCGGAAGTAAAATATTTCTTCGGCAAGATGACGATGTATCCGTCTTACATCCGTCGTGGCCGCGACATGATTCTCTATTTTCTCAAGAAGCATTTTGATGACAAGGAGAACCTCGTAATCCCGATGAAACCGCTGAAATTGGATACTCCGGAGAGTGATTTGGCTGCTATCTTTACAGAAGATGACTTCAAGGCTGACTATCGCATCCTGAACCGTGAGGTTCGCAAGTTGGGTTATAATATCCCTCCTCTTGTTAATGCCTACATGAGTCTGAGTCCTACGATGAAGCTTTTCGGTACCGCCATCAACTATGGTTTTGGTGATGTAGAGGAGACTGGTATCCTCATTGCCATCGATGAGATTTTGGAAGAGAAGCGAGTTCGCCACATCAACAGTTTTATTAAGGAACATCCTGAGGCTCTGAAGATTACGAGCGGAGCCAATAAAGTAATTTATAAGGAAAAAAATATCTAACCTATACCGCAGAATCCCATGTTCTTATTGCTTATTGGCAATAGAAACATGGGATTTTTGTTTTCTGTAAAAACTGCTTGCCTCGGTTAAATAGTCTTAATGAATCTCGGAAAAGGCAGCGAAATTTTGGTTTTATGTGTCGAAAAGTGTATCTTTGCGCAGGTTTTATGTGTCAGAAAGTGTAATGATAGCATGGTTTCATGTGTCGAAAAGTGTATCGTTCTGGCATTTTTATGTGTCTAAAAGTGTAAAGATATGAAGAGAAAGGTATATGAACAGCTTCTGGAATGGAAAAGTCAGGAGCATCGCAAGCCTTCATGAAGGGCATAGACTATTCTTATTATTATGAGCAGGTGGATGAATAAGTGAGAAGAAAAAATCTGTTTTATCCATCACATCCATCACGTTTTCAGTTTCTTGAAGATTTAAATATCTGATAATAAGACTGTTATCTCTTTTGCTTAGCGTGATAGGTTGATAAAAAGTTTACAATATCCATCACGCTATCCCTCACGATTTGGGGTTATCTATCACGTTTTTCTGCTAATCATTATGCAGAAGTAACTGGATTTGTTTACGAGTAAACCAAAACTTCTTGCCGATGGGGCGGAAGCAGGATTGTGACGTATCAGTTCGTTTCACAGGATGAAACGAAGTGTTTCTCCGCTTGAAACGAACAGTTTCATGGTATGAAACAAAATATTTCATGCCATGAAAGTACGTATTTTTTATAAGTGATTGAGAATGAGATAAGTTTTTATCTCGTAAAAAGAAGAGGTTACGAATTAGAAATAAACAGAATGTGGCATCCTGCTGTGATTTGCATAACCATCCAAAGAACTCTTTCGGTTGCAAAGGTACGATATTTAATCGGGGATAAAGAATGTTTTAAGATTTTTTATCCTCGATTTTTTGCTTGGATAAATCTGTTTTCATTAAACCATATTCTTCTCTATTCTTTGCTATTGCCATTTCAATCCATTCAAACTTATGTGGCAAGGGTTCCTGTTTTTTGAATGGTCTATTTCGTTTGCATATTCTCATCCTGTCGTGTGTTTTGTATAAAAGTCAGCCGTCGTCGAAGAAAGACAGTCCTCGTACCTCAGACTAACTTCCTCCGACTATGGCACGGCAAGAAAAATCCTTGGCGGTATGCCTTGAAATGCTTCAAGACTATACAGCCAAGGACTTTTCTTTGTTTGCCGTGCTGACAACGGCTGACTTTTATAGCCACAACTCGCAGTTCCATTTTAACCGCACAATCCAAACGACATGAAACAGTGGCACGCCACCCTTTCATGTCTTAGTAGTACGGCATGAGGAAAAGTGCTTCTTTTTGTCGGTTGCAGGCTAACCGATCAAAAGAAACACCATTCCTTGATTTGCCGTACCATTTTGTTTGCATACTCCACCGCAAGAAAGAAGTCATTGATGTAAACCTCAACGACCACTTTTATGCTTGGCTGCACAGCCTTGGAGAAAACCCGATGCAAGAAGCATGGACAAGCCATACTCTTCTTTCATCGGAATTTCTCTGAAGACTGTGCCATTCTTGTATGCGATTTCCATTTTCCTAAAAACATTTGCAAGACAGTAATTGTATCCATTTCTCAGAAATGAGTATGCGATAATCGTGCAGTCCAAAAACTTCCGTGAAGTTTCTATTTTCATTTGTCGCTCTGATTTTCTTTCCTCCACAAGGTCTTTCCTTTTGGCATCAACCGTTATCGTGCAGGTGCAAAGGTATGGCAGCGGGCTTTGGAAATAAAAGGTCGAGCCTTCGGTTTTCGAAAAAATCTCCACACCGTTGGGTAGTATTTTTCCTTAAAACCTTGTATTTCCAGCCTCGCCGCCCTTGAAAGGCACCTGAAACGAAACGACCGATGCGACAGGAAGACGCAAAAAAAATGTCGGAAAAGGGAGCGACAAAAAGGTGAAGAAACGAGAACTTCCCTTCAGTTCCTGGAACCGCAAATAAATTTAATTCAAGGCTATATGACAACAAACATCAACATAACACAGACTTGGTGGAGATTACTCTCCGCAGTCGGCTCAACCCTCATCACTTTGGTGGCTTGGTTGGGATATATGGCTCTCTGCATGGTCGGTGAAGTCATATTGGGAATTGTGAAGTTCATCTTCGGCATCATCATTTCCATTCTTTCTATGGTGGTACTGATTGGAACATTCATTTGGTTATTAACACTTTAAAGTACAAGCGATATGAACAGAAGCATTGAAGCGATACCTACATGGTCACTCTGCTACATCATCAATGGCGATGCAAGCGGACTGACAGACGAGGAAATCAGTATGGTGGACGAAGCCATACGCAAGAACAATATTGAGATAGTAAGTCCAAGATACAACGAGGACATGTGCACAGAACCTTACTTCAGCCATTATCCGTTCTTCGGACTGCCTACAGAAGTTGAGGACTGCGACATCATCTATCACGAGTAACAACCCCTTTAACAACATCTGATATGAACACTACAGAATATTTCAAGAGAACCATACAAGCCTATTTGGAGGAGCGTGCTATGGAGGACGAACTCTTTGCAGCCAAGTATGACAACCCCGACAAGAACATAGACGATTGCGTCACCTATATCCTTAATTGGGTACAGAAGAGCGGTTGCAACGGCTTTTGCGATGACGAGATATATGGGCAAGCCATCCACTACTACGAGGAGAAGGACATCGAGGTAGGAAAACCATTGAACTGCCAAGTGTCTGTCAACCACCACATCGAACTCACAGAGGAGGAGAAGGCACAGGCAAGACAGGAAGCCATCCGCCAGTATCAGCAAGAGCAGATGAACAAGATGCGTAACAGAGATACCGCCAAGCGCACCTCACAGAGAACGGAAACAGAAGTACACCAACCATCATTATTCGACACGTTATGAAACCAAGAACGAAATATCAGAAGCAAGTCGTAACCTCAAACAAGGGGTTACGACCTATCAAGGGAGCACAAATGCAATGGGCTTTCCGTGAGTGTCTTGACCACTATGCCTTTCAGTTGAAGCACGGACAGACCACCTGCATGGACTGCGGACACACTTGGACTACGGACGAGGATGCGGACAAATGTGTCTGCCCGAAGTGTAAGGCAAAGTTGGAAGTGCAGCGCACCAAGCGACAGAAGGCAATGTCTTCTACCTATTTCAGTGTACTCTCCGAGCGCAAGGGACTACAACTTATGCGAGCATTTCAGATGAAAGCCTATTACCGCAAGGGACAAAAGGCAGACATTTATTGTTGGGAGGTGGCACGCTATTGGATGAACGAAAAAGGCAAGGTGGAGGTTATGGCACGCAAGCGCACAATGGGTATCTATATGGACACGTTCTGCTACGACTCCGACATTGAACTGCGCAGGGACAACACCACCTATCAGCATATTGCTTCATTTCCGGTATGCCCCGATATGAAAGTCATTCCTCAGATATGGCGCAACGGCTTTGACGGAGCGTTTCACGGCATCGAACCGCTTACATTATTCAAGGCGATGCTGACAGACCACCGCATCGAAACGATGATGAAACAATGTCGTTACGGACACGTCCGCCACTTCATAGACCACCCACGGCACTTGGAAACTTGTTGGAATGCCTACAAGATAGCCAACCGCAACCATTACCTTATTACAGACATCGGCAAATGGGCGGACTACATCTGTATGTTGGTAGAAATGGGCAAAGACATCAGAAGTCCACATTACATTTGCCCCGACAACCTTGAAGCCGAGCACGACAGAATATCCGAGAAAATCAGAGCCAAGAAAGAAAAGGAGCGCACCGAGGAGGAGATACGCAAGGCATTGAAGAACGAGGACAAATTCAAGGAAATGAAGAGCCGTTTCTTCGGTTTGATGTTCACGGACGGCAATATCGTGGTGAGAATGCTTGAAAGCGTCAGGGAGCACGTTCTTGAGGGCAAGGCGATGCATCATTGCGTAGGCAGCGGTACAAACTATTCACTCAATCCCGACTGCATCATCTTCTCTGCAAGAATAGCCGAACAAAGGGTTGAGACCGTGGAGTTTTCTCTCGAACAGATGAAAGTCGTACAATGCCACGGACTACAGAACAAGGACACCGAGCACCATGCCGACATCATCAACTTGGTGAACAGCAATGCAAGACTTATAGAGCAACGAATGGTTGCAACGACATGAAATCCATATCGGCGGAGCGATGAAAATTCGTTCCGCCACTTTCTTCATGAGCCGAGGAGCGGAAAGAAAGTGGCAAAGAACCGTTTTTTCCTTATCTGCGATGCTTGCAAAGAACAAAGGACAGCCCCCAATCAAAAGGACTGTCCTATTTTTATAAAACCTTATACTATGGAGTAAACAAGAGCAGATACTCCATTTTTCTTCTTCGCTCGATGGAAGGCACTATCTTTCCGTTCCACCTTTTGAAGTCCACATAATCACGATAGATGTTTCTGTTGCCACTTCGCATCTTGGCATACATCCGGCTTTTCATCACCTTTCCACACCCCACATTGTAGGCAAGTGTAGCCAAGAGCAGCGAGTCACGACCGAAGCCACGGAACATGGCGCACAGCTTTCTGAGGTCAGAGCGCAGCAAGGCATCGGCTTGCCGTTCCGTCATTCTTGGAGAAAACTTCTCGCCAGGCAACAGCTTGTGCCCATATCCGACATAAGGATGGTGCTTCGGTCCGTGCAGACCCTCGTACTTCTTGATGCAGGCGACAGCCAACTCAAAACGTGACACATGACAAACTCGCTTTATCGCCCCTTGCGTCTGGGCAGACAAGCTGCCCGACACAAGAAGCAAGGCTAACAATATCATCAACCTCATACGCTACCGAGTTTGTTGGCACTTATCGCAAACTCTTCCTCCTCATCAGTATCGTTGAAACTGAACTCCATTTCGTATGACTTGCCGAAGTTGTCCTCTACCACCACTGTCAGCGTCTGTGTCTCCGTGCTTGCCGAGGTATAGTAAAGACGGAACTTCTCGTTCTCCAACAGATAGCGGTCGTTTGGTTGGAACACCGTTCCGTTCTCCATTCTCAGCGAACCTTTTCCGTCATGCTGAAAATAGCGGATGGTATAGATGGTGCCGTCAAACTTTCCCTCCGCCTTCAACTCGCAGCGGATTTCAACGGTCTGTCCACGCACAAGGTCCTTTGGCACAGGCATCGTCTCCACCTTGAACGGATACGACTGCTGAATGTCCAGCTCATCGCTGCACGATGAAAGGATTACCGACACGGCACACACGAAAAGGAATGCCAACACGCTCACTGATTTCTTGATTTTATTGTTTTTCTTCATTGTCTTGATGTTTTTGAATGATTGTTACTTTCTTGTCTTATGGCTCATCAGGTACTCGTTCAAGTCCTTGTAACCTGTGTATAGATGCGAATGGTCAATGACCTTATCGCCATATCGCTTTTGCAGTTCGACACAGGCATTCTCGCCTGCCTCGTCATTGTCCAAGTGACAGTACACTTGTGCATAGCCATCTAAAAGATGATGCACCTTTTGCATATTAGCCACCGAGTTGAGGATAATATGATCCTCACCACGACCAATACCGAGAATTACGGCAGAGAGGAAATCCATAAAACCCTCGTACAGATGGCAGACGTTGCAGTTCCTGCCAATGAGAGTGATGTCCTTTGGCGACACGCAACCTTTGAAGAAGCGGTTGCGTATCTCGTAGCCATCGCTGTTGTTCTTGAAACCGACAGCAAAGAACTGTTTGCCATTGTATCGGTATTCCACCTGACAGCAGAAACGGCTCGCCACGTCAGCCGATATGCCACGCTCACGCAAGTACTGTCTGAGAGCAGGATGACTCAAAGGCTTTTCCACAATATCACTAAAGTGATTGCCTTTTGCCTTCACAGCCTTTTCCGCTATCCTTTGATAATGCGGAAACGATGTCGGGAAACTGCCACCAAGCGTTTCAGATATGAACTTGGCTTGCGCCACAAACTCATTGCTGTTGATGAGCTCCCCTGCGAGGTTGAAGATGTCACCACCTCTGGCGATGCCATAGTCATACCAGACATTCTTGTCCGTTGATACCCGAAACGAAGGATTGCGGTCGTTGCGGTATGGCGCATGATACCAAAGTCCCGAAGCCTTGTACTTGACAGGCTCAATGCCGAGAACATAGAGAAAGTCCACAATAGGCACTTGTTTGATTTCATTGATGTCCATAGGCTCACTGTTTTAGTTGATGATGAACTTCATGCCGATGCCAAACTGCGTGTGGAAATGTCCCGTGCTGTTGCCCCAAACAAGCCTTTCCTTAACGGAAGCGGTCAAAGCTATTGCATCCGACAGGTATATTTCCGTTTCCAATGCCACGGCACCGCCATAGATAAACGCTCCCTTGTTCTGCAAGGTCGCTCCGTCTGACATGGTTCTCTTGCCCCAGTTTACGGACTCATAGCCAGCCAGTGCCGTACCTCCGATATAGAACAGCACCGTCTTGCTGTTGTCGGAAAGGAAGTTGTAGGAATAACCGAACTCGCCCGTCATTTGTGCTATTGGAACGGAAGTTTCACGGTAAGGCTGATGTACTTGCAGATATTCCGCCCCATACGTCCACTTGTCACCACCCTTGGTATAGCTCGAAAGTCCGAGACCTGCATAATAGCCAGCCTTGCAGGACTTCTTGCCGTTATATACACCGTCAGCAATGCCGACCTTCACCTCGATGCCTTTCATCTGAGGAAGGCATCGTTGGGCGAATGCCTGCCCTGCGGTGAGGGCAAGCATCGCCATGATTGCAATGTTTCTTCTTTTCATCCGTTACTTCACGCTAAGTTCGTTGATTGTCAAAGCTCGCACCAAGTCGCTGTTCTCCACGACAAACGACTGATGGCGACCGCCTTCCTTCTCATTCATCTCCACGACAAGTTCCTTGTCGTCTGGAATGGTAAATTTCGGCAAACAGAACACCGTCTGCTCCGTTTTCTTGCCAGCCACACGCACCACATAGTTGTAGGCACGGACAGGAAGAAGCACCTGCTCCTGAATGGCGGTTCGCTTCGCCACCTTCTTGTCCACCACCTTGAACGTGATATAGTCCACGTCAAACGGCACGTTGCTCTGGTTCTTGATTTCTGTGTGGAAATACAGCAAGTCGCTGTGTACATAGATGCCCTTCAAAAGGTACTGGATTCCGAAACGCTTGCTGCCGATGTGCTTCACCTTGCGTTTGTTCTCCTTGTGGATGGACTTCATGATGAGGTGTACCAGCATGGGACTTTCCTTGCCCAACTCCTTGAGATAAATCTCCTGCGCATTGTTCGGGCGGTTCACCGCCTCACCGTCATGGATGAAGTCAGCCATCTCGATATTGAGCATGAGCGGTTCCTTGGCATACTTCACATTGAATGTGTAGAATGAGCCATCCTCCGTGATGACGCTCATATTGGTCTCCTTTTTGAAGTTCTTCACGGCTGCTTTTACACGGATAACATTCTCCGCACCGTCCGCCTTGCCAGCTATCAAATCCTCTGAACCCAAGTCAACGTACTTGACAGAGGCAGGAAAGAGAATATGAACCGTCTTGTCATAAGTCACTTCCAAACCATGAGGTGGAATCATGCGGTCGAAGGTCAGCTTCTTGGTCAAGCCGTGATAGAGGTTGCTGTTCTCTTCCTTCTGCGGATACACCTCCTTGGTCAAGGTCAGTCTCTCTTCCTGGTCGGAAGAAACATTGCTTACTTGCTCAGTCTTTACAGACTTCTGCGCTTTTTTCTTGCCTGTCTTCTGCGCTGATGCAGTGCAGGCTACGCCCAGCATAATGGCGAACATGATTGTTGTCTTCTTCATTTTGGTTTGCTTTTAATTAAACTTTTGGATTAAGTGGTATAAATGTTGTTGCCTTTCGGCTAATCTTCCTCTTGGTAGAGCATGACCCTGTAGCCAGCCTTCAGGTGTATCTTGACGGTACGCATCTTCTTGGAGATATACTGCGACACGCCTTGTATGACACCTTTTCCCAAGTCGGAGGCAAGTTGGGCACCGGCATTGGAGGAAATGTTGATGCTGCTGTTCAGCGAGCTTCCCATGTTGGCACCGACTTCCTTGGCTGCGTCAACCTCCATCGACTTCGGGATGAAGATGCCCTCCTGACCGTCATTGTCATAGACGGCAAGCTCAATCGGGATAATCATGCCGTTGTGCTCAATGGACTTCAAGGCTATGGAAAGCCTTTCGCCTTGCAATCGTGCCACTCCGACAATGACAGAATTTCGTGGTATCTCCCTATTGCCGACACGCATAGATTCCAACAATCTCAACCTTACTGCCTGTCCGTCCGTTATGGTCTGGTTGCCGTGGATGCAGGCAGAAATCGTGTTTTTGTCGGAAACACCACCTCTTCCGATGGCGGTATTGAACCTTGCCGAAGCCTTTTCCGAGTAAGAGGCGACAAACTCCCCGTTACTCATGGGGCGGTTCAAGGACGAGACTACACGCCTTTGAACTTGCCTTACAGGTGTAATCTTGGCTTTCTTGCCCTTGGTGACAGCTTCCTTGTTTTCCTCTGTTGCAGTTTCTGCTGATGAAGGACTTGCTGCATTGGCATTTCCACCAGGCATGTACTTTGCCGCAAGTTGATAGGACTTCTCCATAAGGGCAACTTGCTCGTCCATATTGGAACGCTTGCTTTCCTGTTGCATCATGCTTGCCTCCAGCTCATCAAGACGTTTCCTCAACTCAGCATCTTCGCTGCTTTCCCCTTGCTGTGGCTGTTCATAGAAACCGCCCAAGGTCGTGTTCAAGGTTCGGTATGCCTCGGCAGACGAGCGGATGGCATCCGTCTCCTGTCTTTCCGCTTTTGTAGGCTGTCCACCAGACTGCATCAAGTCAAAATCCTTGTCCTGCCCCGATGCCGTGGAGTCCATGCCTGGCATGTACTCACCAAGAGTGTTCATAGCTCTGCTTTTTTCCTTCTGCTTATTGGCAAAATCCTCCTTGGAGTATGCCTTGCGCTTGTCCGCCTCCACATCTGTCTTCTCCGCATCGGGCATTTCCATGTTGAATCCCTTGCTGCCTTTCTCACCCTCTGATGCAGACGGCTTGAAGATGAGCCATAACACCAATGCGCAGACGAGACACATGCATGGTATGGCAATCATCTTGTTACGCTTGATACGCTGTTCCTCTGTCAAAGGCTTCTTTTCCTTTGGAGCCTTATCCGGCTCCATCTTGTCATTCTTCTCTTTCTCCATGTATCAATTCATTCAGGTTGGTCACTTGCTGCCCCTTGTCGGTGGGCAACTTTACACTCTCAATATGCTCAACCTCTATATTTGAGGTCTTGCCGTTTCCGAAGTTGATGATGGCTGAACCTATCATGTAAAGGCTACAGAGGGCAAACAAGCCGAACATGACGAGCACGACTTTCAGTCTCACCCTTGGCGGAAGGGAATCCAGCCTGTCACGCAGTCTTCCCTTCATACCATTCACCTTTTCTTGGATTGTCTTAATCGGATTTTCCATTCTTGCTATTTTTATCGTTCTACTGTACTGATGTCCCTGTTCTCCACAATGGTGAAACCTTCAATGGTAAAACCATTCGGGTTGTCGTCGGAGCGTGTGGCATTCACTAACCTGCATACGGTGACAAGACTTCTTTCCGTCACATTGCTCTCTCGGAGTATCACCTGCCGTGCGTAGGTCTTGGCTTGATAAGGGTAGTTATCAAAGTTACAGACCACGCTGTCAACTTGCAGCGACTGGTTGATGTTTCCTGCAATGAGTCGGTTATAAAAACCTTTCTCCGCAAAGTCCTGGTAATAGTTGTATGCGCTCTTGTCTGCCAGCAGCAAGGCTCGTTTCACGTTGTGCTCAATGGCACTCTTTTCGGGAGAGAGCGTGAAGAACAGCTCATGAAAGCGTCTCACGTGTTCCCTTGCCTCGGCAGGTCTGTTCTGTGAGAGGTCTTGCGAGAGAGCGAGCATCAGTGACTTGCCTCCATCAAGGACGTATATCTTCTCGCGTTGCTTCTCCGCAAATCGGAATGCGAACACCACCGAACATATTGCAACAACAGCGCAACCGATGACGAGGACGATGCAGAACAGGCGTATCTGTCTGAACGAGGTCTCGATATTCTTCAATGACTTGAATTCCATTTTTCTTTTCGTTGTATTGTTCATGAATGACTATATTTTCTTAAATCCGCTCTTGATGAGCCTTCCGGCACGTCCTGCCACATTTCCAGCCGTTGCTCCTGCGATGCTTCCGCCCAGTGAGCCTGCCGTGTTCACGTTCCGGTTGTAGTTGCCGATGCCGCCACCTGCCTGTATGATCCATCCCGCCACGGTCGGTATGGTGAAGTAACCTATGATTCCGATGATGAGGAAAACGATGTAAACACCGTTGCTTGCCTCAATGGAAAAGTTCGGGTCGTTCTGCAATGCCTCGATGTCGTTTTGCAGCATCAGCACCTGTATCTTGGCAAGGATGGTACTGAACAAGTCCGAAACGGGTAGCCAGAGATAAATCTGTATGTACCTGCAGAACCATTGCGTCAGCGTGGACTGGAATCCGTCCCATACCGATATGGCGAAACAAAGCGGTCCGAGGATGGACAGGACGATGAGGAAGAATGTCCTCAGCACGTCTATGACCAGTGCAGCGGCTTGAAATAGCAGCTCCAGCAGTTCACGGAAGAAATCACGGATGCTCTTTTTCATGCTGTACATGCCACGCTCCACATACATTCCTGCCATTGTCACCACGTCGCCGGGTGACCAGCCGAGTTCGTCAAGCTGCTTGTCAAACTCCTCGTTGCTCACAAGGTATGCGGTTTCCGGATTGCGTTTCATCGCCTCATACTCCAGTTTGTCTTTCTGCGCCCGGTATTCATTCATGTCGAAGGTCTGTGTCTCCAGCATGGAATGTGTACCTTGCACGATGGGACTCATCACGCTGTTGAGCGTACCGAGCACGATGGTCGGGAAGAACATGATGGCAAGTCCGATGGCAAACGGACGGAGCAGCGGAAATACGTCTATCGGCTCTGCCCTTGACAGTGACTGCCAAACCCTCAGGGCGACATAGAACAGCGCCCCAAGTCCTGCAAGTCCCTTGGCAATGTCCGTCATGTCGGAACACAGCGGCATCATCTCGTCATACAGGGAACGCAGTATCTGGTGAAGATTCTCGAAATCCATAGGCTACCAGTATTTCTCGTTTGACTTGCCGTAGAGTCCCATGATGCGGTCGAGGTCGTTTTTCTTCTTGGCACGCAGATAACTTACGGAAATGTTCTTGTTGGTATAATAGCTTACGAGATTGCGATAACGCTTCATCTTCGAGTAGCAGCGTTCCACCACGTCCATTCGCTCCTTGTCCGTCATTGAAAGGGTCGTGATGTTCACCACGTTCTTCAACTCCGTCAGCACATCGTTGCTTTCCTCCAGCAGTTTGGTGTAGCCGAAGCCGATGGCGGAGAGTTCCTCCACGGAGAAATTGTCATCGTGCATCATCTTCTGGTAGTTGTTGATGTAGATGTCCGTGATGTCACCCACCATGAGGATGGTCTGCTGCACCTTGCGTGCGTCCTTGACGAGGTTGTTCACCGACTTCAGTGCATCGTAGTACTTCTTGCCCTGCTCGTAAATCTTCACGGTCTCCTTGAGTAGGCTAAGTACCCAACGCCTTATCATATTACTATGGTAGGTTTTCAGATACTCGCCCCCAAACCGGACGTACACGTCTCCGCGTATCCGGCTCTCCACTAACATTATCAGTCTAATTTGTTCCATAATGAATCATTTTATGACAGTTTTCGCAAAGAGCAAGGGTTTTCCGTCTTCTTGCAATCATCAATTTTTCCCAGTTCTCTTTCCCCGAAAGGTCTCCGAGTTTATTGATATGGTGCATTTGGATAGCTCCCGTTGCTCCGCACAATTCACATTTTCCTGCTTTTAATCGGTCTATAAGACTTGTTCGGCAGGCATACATCATAAGGTTGGGCTGCTTGTCTATTTCCGATTGTTTAGTCGGGACTTTGCGGCTGAACCCATCATGGTATAGTGTTCGTTCCTTTTCTTTGCCGTTTTTGAGCTTGAATCTGACTGTAAACAGTCCATTCTTTTTGTATTTCCTCAAAATCACAGGTACTCGTGAGCGGTACTTGTGGGCAAAGGTTTTATACATACTGTATTCGAGTATGTATTTGAACGATTGCAGCTCATAGCAGTTATTCGCAAGTGAATAGTAGTTTACAAAACCTCTTATCATGCTATTATAGCGGTCGAGGATTTCAAGGTCGTCATTGAAGACCAATACGGATTTTGATTTGGGTTTCCACTGCTCTCTGCCGTTGTGGATTTTAATCTCAATCATACGTTCTTCAAGTAACTTATTCCTGATAGTGTTTTTACCAATCATAAGTCTTACTCTCTTGTTGAAAGCCCTACGCATTACTCCGTTTATACTCCTGCGAGTGGTGTTGGATGATGTTACATCTATCTCATATCCGAGAAATTTGGCTGCCTTTGAAGTATGGGTTATGAGGGTTTTCTCCTCTGACAGTTCAAGAGCAAGTTTATCAGCAAGGAAAGTTTTGACATCCTCTTTAATATGTCTTGCATCTTCTTTACTGCCGATTATCCCAATCAGAAAATCATCGGCGTATCTCACATATTTGAGACGTTTGTAACCTGCATCCATTTCGTCACTGCTTGGAATAAGCATGCTTTGGGCTTTGTTCTCTTTGTAACTCTTAATCAATTCGGCACGTTCAGCTTCATTGACCGTCTTTTTAAGCTTGTGAACAATCCAGCGTCTTTTGTACCCAAGAGAACAAGAGGCTTGATTTCGTTTTCTGTTCTTTCCCTTGTCGAAGTCTTGGATGTATTCTTTCATATACTTATCCAATTTGTCGAGGTATATGTTTGCCAACAATGGGCTTACTATTCCCCCTTGTGGAGTACCGCTATAAGTTCTATGAAATTTCCAATCTTCGATATAACCTGCTTTCAACAGTTTGCGGATTAAGCGGATAAAACGGTCATCGGCAATACGCTCTTTCAGAATGTTAATCAATACATCATGGTTGATGTTATCGAAAAATCCTTTGATGTCGCCTTCAACAAACCATTTAGCTCCGCAAAATGTCTTTTGAATTTGAGCCAATGCAGTATGACAACTCCGATTAGGTCTGAATCCATGAGAGGTATATTCAAATTGCCCCTCATAAATTGCTTCCAAAATCATCCTCACCACTTCTTGCACTAACTTGTCATTCGCTGACGGTATTCCCAATGGACGTTTCTTTCCATTCTTTTTAGGGATATATACCCTGCGTGCAGGTTGGGGCTGATAACTTTCATCTTTCAATGAATCTATCAGCTTTTCAATACGAGGCAGGCTCATTGCATCGGTAGTCATACCGTCAACGCCCGCTGTCATACCGCCTTTATTAGCGCTAATGCGTTGATAGGCGATATAAAACATCTCCTCGTTGAACAGAATACGGTAAAGTCTTTCAAACTGGTAGTTTGACGCTTTGCTATGTTCTGCCAGACTGCTTAATACTCTTTCAGGATTTCTCATAATGTCTCTCACATTTTCCGTTTATTGTATTAAAAATGTTAGCTGCCACCCTTTGCCATGTACAAGGCTTTCCCTTGCTCGGACTACTGCGGTGGCTCCGTTGCCATGTCGGATATTCAGAGGTCTGCACCTCATAGCCTTTTGTGAGGCATTCCGATTTAGGCAATCCCCGTTTACTCAATAAGTAACTTTGCATTGATAGATTGTCGGATATGACTTCCGTCCTTTTTCGCTTACTGCGATTGTGCCGTAACAAGTTCTTGCTTCTGCTACACAACTTCCATATCAGAAGTGCTACGGTGCAACGAGTTCAGTTACCTTACGTTGCAGTTTGGTCACTTACCACTTGGACTATCATTCAAACAATTCGGTTTTTATCCTCATATCTATCATTTTCATCACGCCATTCAGTCGCAGTTTGGTAACTAACTGACTTATGACTTATCCCGACATGCTACACTCCCTGTCCAGTTTCCCTTTCAGATAAGTCGGGTGATGATAGGTTTCTCAAAGAGCACTTACCTAATAGCTTGCAATAGCTACATTTACTTATTCAGCCTATACGGGCGCACAGTTGTTGATCATGTTCTGAGCCGTCGAAGACGTGTGGACGATGTTGTTGGACGAGTTGATGATACTCTGCGCAATGTTGGTAGGATCTATGACAGACCACTGTGCGCTTGCCTTTCCCGCCATCAGCAGGAACAGGCAGATTGTCATGATTACTTTTGTTCTCATTTTACTTTTGGATTAAGTGGATAATGAATTTACTTGTTCTCTTGTTTGTCCTCTGCAAGCTGCCGGATGGCGGCTTCCATGTCGCCACCGAGTTTCTCCGCCAATGCCCTTACCTCCAGTTTCTCACTTTCCTCAGTCGTATAGGCGAGATATTCCTGCGTAGACACCTCTGTGGCATATACTGCCGACTGTGTTCCTCCGAGTCCTATCCATACTTCCTTGTAGAGACGTGACGGGTCGTTGGACTGGTTGATGGAGAGAATCTGCGACTTCTCCTTTTCCGTCAATCCGAGCAATGACTGTATCTGCTCGAACTTGTTCATGAACTTCCTCTGGTCAAGGAGTATCTTGCAGTCTGAGTTGTTGATGATGCTGTCCTTCACGATAGCGGAGGATATGATGTCCTCGACTTCCTGCGTCACGACAACCGCCTCACCGAAGAACTTTCTGACCGTCTTATAGAGATACTTGATATAGGACGCCATGTTTGCCGAAGCTATCGCTTTCCATGCCTCCTCTATCACTATCATCTTGCGGATGCCTTTCAGGCGGCGCATCTTGTTGATGAACAGCTCCATGATGATGATAGTCGTGACCGGGAACAGGATTGGATGGTCCTTGATGGAATCAATCTCGAAAACGATGAACCGCTTGTGCAGCAGGTCAAGCTCCTTGTCTGAGTTCAGCAGATAGTCATATTCGCCACCTTTGTAGTAAGGTTCCAGCACGTTGAGGAATCCGTCTATATCAAAATCTTTCTCACGGACTTTCTTTTCTTCCAGCACCTTGCGGTATTCGGTTCCCACAAACTCATAGAAGGTATTGAAGCATGGAACTATGTCGTTTTTCTCTTTCAGTTTACCGATGTAGAGCGACACGGCATTTGACAAGGCAACCTCTTCCGCTCGTGTGGCAGGCTCGTTGTCCTTCTTCCAAAGCGTCAGGAGCAATGTCTTGATGCTCTCTCGCTTCTCGATGTCAAAGACCTTATCCTCGGTGAAAAAGGGATTGAATGAGATGGGACTCTCATCCGTATAGGTATAGTAGATACCGTCCTTTCCGCCTGTCTTTCTGTTGATCATCTCGCAGAGTCCCTGGTAGGAGTTTCCCGTATCGACCAAGACCACATGCGTGCCTTGCTCGTAATACTGTCTGACGAGGTGGTTCATGAAGAACGACTTTCCACTTCCCGATGGTCCGAGCACGAACTTGTTGCGGTTGGTTGTCACGCCTTTTCTCATCGGCAGGTCAGAGATGTCTATGTGCAGCGGCTTGCCACTGATGCGGTCTGCCATCTTGATTCCGAACGGTGAGGGAGAATCCATATAGTTGGTTTCCTCCGTGAAGAGGCACACCGACTGCTCAATGAAGGTATGGAAACTCTCCTCTGACGGAAAATCACCCTCGTTGCCGGGGATCGCTGCCCAGAATAATGTCGGACAATCCACCGTATTGTGGCGTGGCACACATTCCATGCTTGCCAACTGACTGCCCACATCATTGCGAAGATGCTTCAACTCCTCCATATCCTCGCCCCATGCCAGGACATTGAAATGGGCACGGACAGACTGCAAGCCCTGTGAGTGAGCCTCGTTCAAATACTCGTCAATCCATTCCTTGTTGATGGCGTTCTGTCGGCTGTACCTTGACAGCGAGTGCATGTTACGTGCGGTCTTCTCGAACTTCTGCAAGGTCTCGTCACTGTTGTCGATGAAGACATACTGGTTATAGATATGGTTGCAGGACAACAGCAAGCCAACTGGAGCGGCAAAGGACAGACGGCAATCACTTCGGTCGGTGGACAGTCGCTCAAAGCGGTTGTCCGTAGATACTTCAGTTGGCAGGTCTTCCGTTTGCGACAAGGTATGAAGGCATAGGTGTTTGTTTCCGATACGCATACCACTTGCAGACAATTCCATATCCTCCAAACATTGCACGTTCTCCGTGGAGAGCGAGAGGTACTTGCCTACAAGTCCCGTTGTTCGTTCCGTGCCTGTGATTTCCTCATCCGTCAGTCTGCGTAAGGAGATATAGCCGGAGTCGTTGATGATTCTTGCGAACTGCTCCACGGCATCAAGGAATCTTGCGACCGTTTCCTTGTCCTTGATTTCCTTGGGAATGATATGCCCACGGCACAAGGTGGAGAAATTACTCTGCTGTGCCATGCGCTCCTTGGAGGTCTTGGTAAGGAACAGGTAACACTGGTGATGCAGGTAAGGACGCTCATTGAAGTGTCGCTCATAGCTTCTTGACAGAAAGCTCATGTCGCTATTCTGCATGTCTGGAGCATAGCTCTCTTTCACGAACCAGTCCTGCTTGTGTACGATGCTGTAGTCGGGCAGCACCTTGATAGCCTTGCACCATGCGGCATGTACCGACTCATACTCCTGCGATGTTACCGTGAAGATTTCGGGGAGCGTTACCTCGTAGGTGACCGTGATGTCGCCCTCCTTGGAGATAATGCAGCCTTGCTCCACGGCAAGCAACGGGAACTTGCTCTCAAGTGTGCTTGATTTTCTGATATTTCTCATTCTTCTTTCTTTTTATGTTTGAACATTCGGTTTGTTTTCCTTCGGTTGAGGATATAGCGTGGATGGCTCTTGGCGGCAAGGAGCTTCATCAGTCCATACTCACCGTACTTGTTGTTCAGATGGAATGTTCCCCATACAAGCAATGATCCGAGCGTGAGACCCAAGCCGATGCAGACCAGTTGGTCCGCACCTGCCATATAGAGGACGACCACAAGGAAGAAGACGGCAAGCAGTCCACCTGCGAAGATGAAGAGGTACTGTGCCTTCAGTCCCTTGAACTCAACCGAATGACCGATGCCCTTGTTGATTGGGTAGTCAGCCATAAGTCTTATACCTTATTATATTATAGGAAGAATGAGCGGAGGATGGTTGCACTCACGATGAGGAAGATGCAGGCTCCGAACCAGCTTGCGGCAGTCTTGCTCGTGTCGGGGTCGCCAGACGAGAACTTGCCATACACCTTGATGCCTCCGATGAGACCCACCACGGCACCGATGGCGTAGATGAGCTTCGTGCCTGGATCAAAGTAGGAGGTCACCATACTTGTTGCCTCGTTTATACCTGCAAGTCCGTTGCCTTGCGCGAATGTTTGTGATACGGCTGCGACAATCATCGCAGCAAGAAGAATGATTCTGTTTTTCTTGTTCATAAATCGTTTTTTTCTGTGCCTTGGGGATTGGATGATCCCGGCTGGCGGTTGATACTTTTGTTTACTCATGCGGCATGATGCCGACTTGTGGATTCAGTGGCGAGCTGAGATTTTAGCCGTAGTCTTTCTTTTTCATTGCAGTCGTACATTAAAATTATAGTTAGAGGCCATATGCCTTTATACTTTTCTCAAATGCAGTTTTAATTTCTGCATCATATACGTTGAAGTGCTCGTTGATTATGTTATCAATGTAACTTGACATGGAAACCTGTCCCTTGCCAACGACATTCACAAGCTTCATAATGCGCTCATGGGTCTCTTCTCTGATATAGATTTGTTTTCTTGGTCTTACAGTAAAGTCTGCATCTACCATGAACTTATCTACATACTGCTCGCTACGGTTTTTCTCCGTTCTATCAATTGGTTCAAACTGTCCCATCTCGAAATTCCCAAATGTTACATCCCCCTCCAAATCATTCTCTTTGTATGAAGAACTGTTTGGAAATGCCTCATCAAGACAAGCGTCAATCTGCTTATGAATTTTCTTCTTGCACTCATCATGATTTCTCATGTAAATCTCATACAACTCCTTGTCATCTATCGAAGGAATTTGTCTTTTAACACTGTTTCTTTTTTTCATCGTAATTCTTACGTTTTAATTGTTATACAAAATCTCTAATATTGAAATCCTTGAAGTCTTCAGGAACAACAAGTTTCTTCTTTTCGATAGCCTTTGTTACTTTTTCCGACATTGGCTTAACGGAGGAAATGTTCGACATGTGCAATTCCATCAACGCGTTCATTCTGCGTTTGATAATCTGGGAACGCTCCGCTATCATGTTGAAAAGCTCGTTGCCTTCCATTTCAGAAAACACCTTGCCAGCATGAGCACATTCTTTGTTTGTGGCATTCTGCTTGCTTGCCGTTTCAACAGCCTTGTCTATCTCCTCGAAGCTATTGCCACTTGCTTGTTCAACAACTGCTTCTTCTTCCGATTCATCATACTTCACGCCAACATCCTCAATGCGTGTATTTGTGAAAACTTCATCCAACTTATCATCAGGGATGCGAGCGGACTTCCTCGGAGAACTGTCTTCCTCGAATGTAACCTCACTTTCCTTTATCACTTCACCCTCGTCCTCCTGCTTAGTTTGCACAGTTTCCGTTGGGACTTTTTTCGGTGAGACGGTATAAATGTGTCTGACGATGAAGTCATCCGCAGGAATAGGTGGGTTCTCCTTAGGTTCAACCTTGACCTTTTCTATTCCCAACTTGTTTCTAAGCCAGATGTCGGCATCAAACACCAAAACTGCTATGCTCCATACAAAATACAGGAGCACAATTATCACTAACATTATTCCCATATTACCACATGATTATGTCCTTGTTATTCTTCTTATACACTTCTTTGATAACTTCCCCATACTTTTGAAAATGTTCTGTCAGCACATGGTCTATATAACCCGACAAGGACATGTCCTCACGGTTAATGACAGACACGAGGCGCATGATGGTTTCATGATACTCCTTTCGGATGTATGTCATCTTGCCAGAACGAGCAGGATTCTCAGACCTGCGGATGTACCTTTCTTGGTATTCATCCATGAGATATGAAGTACCCTTGGAAGGTATCGCTTCTTTCGGTTTGCTGACTTCGTTCTTTGGAGCCTCCTTTTGTATAGGTTCTTCCGTTGACGCCCTGCTTGGTGGCATGTGTGGTCGGAATGAGTTTCTGAACTCTTCCGAGTCGATGTTTACTTTCAGATTCTTTGCCATACACATTACTTCTTGATGATTGATAGAATTTCGTCAGCAAGTTTCTCTATGTTGCTGCCCTTTATCAACTGCTTGTCGGGAGGAAGGATTGTGGAGCGGAATACCGCTTTGTTGCCATCCTCAGCACATTCCTTTCTGAATCGCTTGCTGTCGGGAATGAATGTATCCAAAACCGACAAGCCCAATCCGTCCATCACACGACCAGCTTTCTCATAGAGGTCTGTCTTCTCTCTTGCATCAACCATATTCCAAAGCATATTCAACTCTTTGATATTGGTCTTTCCGACACTGACGAACATATCATTCAACTGGCTGGCGAACATGATGGAACTTCTCAATACCACGTTGTCTGCCGTAATTGGGCAAAAGATGTAGTCCATTGTAGCAACGGTATCTATCACGCCGAGATTGTCAATCGTTCCTGCGAGGTCGAAGAAGATGAAGTCTGGCGGAGTATCCATATCCAAGAAAGGCTTAACAGTTTCCACTGCCTCTTCTGGACGACTCTCCACGATTGGATAGGCAGGTTTGCCAGTTCGTTTCATCATCTCATGTGTCTGTCTCAACAGATACTCGTTGCTCTCGATACTCTGCATGTCACGTTCTCTCATGTCTTTGATGCTGAACTGTGGAAAGTCGCAGTCAACCACCACGACATCGTAGCCTCTGACATAATAAAGGTAACTTGCCATCAACACCGTTAGTGTTGTCTTGCCAGCCCCTCCCTTTTGGGTGGAGAAGGCGATGAATGTTGGTTCTTTCTTCATGTTTGTCTTTTTATGAGTTATACATCTTGTTTATTGTTATAATATACTGTATTCTTGTTGGTGATACAGACAATATGTTACGATGCAGGTCTGTATTCCATATAACATACAGGCATCCTTGACAATCATTCTGTATTCGTATCAGACAAGCAGTTTTAATGTCTGTCTAATTTCATACTGTAATGTTTTATGGTACACCTATATGTCATTCCTTTTCCGTGCAGCCATATCATTCTGTTTGCATGTCAAACGTTTTATCATCTTACATATAATACGTTTTATATGACTGCATTGGAGCACTTGGACATACCGTATATTTTGCATCATTCAAGACACGTATGTCTGTCATTCACGCTGCAAAGTAACAATGAAAATTCCGAAAAACAATGGTTTTCAAATCCTGTGGCAGCATGTTGCCGATAGTTGCAGTGGTTGTCTGGGGTGCATCTGTTCCAAGGGCGCTTTTTTAGCCGTAATTTTGCACCCGAAAGGCAAAGCGATGGATAGCGCATCCATATCGTTCCGAGAAGAACAAGGCTTGATGCTCCGCAAAGGACTGGATTTCCCGAACAGCTTCCATTCGGGATGGGGACAGCTTCTTACGAAGACTAACTTCAATCCACCCTAAGCGGATTTTTATGTCCTCAAAGACATAGCAAGGTATGTTTTGAGTTACTCAAAACCTTTGGAGTTACTCTCCAAAGACCTTGCCCTGCCGGGTTGGTAGCCTCTCCGAAGTCGGGCTCCCCATGTTCCAATCTGACGATAGTTTGTGCAATTCCATTATTGCTGCATGTACCACTTAATCCATTTTAATATGAACACAGAAAGAAAACGAGGGGGACGAATCCCCAAGCTGAACCCGAAGTCGCACCATGTGATGCTTCGGTTCGACGATGACGAGTGGATGAAATTCCTCGTCATGTATGAGCAGACTGATGTGAAAGCAAAGGCTGTCTTTGCCAAGGCACGCATCTTCGGCGAGCCGTTCAAGGTGCTGCGCGAGGACAAGACACTGGTGGAATATTACACCAAGCTTTCCTCTTTTCACTCGCAGTACCGAATGATTGGCAACAACTACAACCAGGTTGTCAAGGAACTCCGTTGTCATTTCTCTGAGAAAAAGGCGATGGCTTTGCTCTATAAGCTGGAGAACTGCACCAGGGAACTGGTCTCTCTTACCCGTGAGATTGTTGAACTAACCCGTAAGTTTGAGGAAAGATGGTCGCAAAGATAAGTTTCGGAAGTTCATTGTATGGCGCACTGGCATACAATGGTGAAAAGATTAACAAGGAAGAGGGAAGGCTCTTGGCAACGAACAAGATCTTCGATGATTGTTCGGGAAAGACGAGCATCGCCTATGCCTTACGTGATTTCCAGCGATACCTTTCTCCGCACATCAGAACGGAAAAGCCTGTCGTGCATATATCCTTGAATCCGCATCCCGATGATGTGCTGACGGATATGGAGATGGAGAACATCGCACGGGAATACTTGGAACGCATGGGATATGGCAACCAGCCATACATGGTTTACAAGCATGAGGACATCGACCGTCATCACATGCACATCGTGACCATCCGAGTGGATGAAAACGGCAAGTGCTTGGATAGCCGATACAACTACCATAAGAGCAAGGCTATCACTCGTGACTTGGAGATGAAGTACAATCTCAACAAGGCAGACCGCAAGCAACGCCAGGCAGACAATCCACTTCGCAAGGTGGATGTAAGCCAAGGCAATGTGAAGAAGCAGGTTGCCAACACAGTAAAATCTCTCTGCGCTACCTACAGGTTCCAGTCATTGGGCGAATATCGTGCGCTTCTCTCCTTATATAATATATCCTTGGAGGAAGTCAGAGGCGAAGTTGGCGGTCGTGAGTATCATGGTTTTGTCTATTCTGCCACGGACGGACAGGGCAACAAGGTGGGAAATCCTTTTAAGGCTTCCAAGATTGACAGGTCTGTCGGTGCGGAGGCGATAGAAAAGCGGTTCGCTTATTCGGCCAAGAAGTTTAAGGAGGACAAGAAACTCTCCGAGATGACCAAACATAGCGTGGAAGCAGTCTTGAAGCAGACGTACAATAAGGATAAGTTTGTTGAACTGCTGAAAGCAAAGGGCATTGATGTTGTTTTCCGCCATACAGCTGACGGCCGTATCTACGGAGCAACATTTATTGACCACCGCACTCAAAGCGTGTTCAATGGTTCACGGCTTGGAAAGAATCTTTCTGCCAATGCCATGCAGGAGCATTTCACCTTACCTTACGAGAATGAGCAGCCGATACCACTTACCATTCCAAAGGAAGATGGTGCAATCTCAGAACAAGAGCGTCACGATTCTGGCTTGTTCGATGAATACGGCAGCGGTCTTGGACTTATGGCAGGGAATGGTTCTTCCAACGAGGCACAGGAAGCAGCATTCGATAGAGAGTTACGCAGAAAGAAAAAGAAGCGAAAAGGGAGAAACCTTTAATCGTATTATCAAGGTATAACTTCAAAACAGAAAAACAATGGCACAAGAAGACGATTTGAGAGCATTGGGAAAAATAATGGATTTTCTCCGTGCTGTGAGTATAATACTCGCAATTATGAATGTATATTGGTATTGCTATGAGGCAATGCGCATGTGGGGAGTGACAATCGGGGTTGTTGACAGAATCCTGATCAACTTCAACAGAACAGGTGGCTTGTTTCATTCTATCCTCTACACAAAGTTGTTCTCGCTTTTACTCTTGGCTCTCTCATGTCTGGGAACCAAGGGCGTGAAAGCAGAAAAGATGAGTTGGAGCAAGATTTGGACGGTTCTTGCCGTAGGCTTCTGTCTGTTCTTCCTCAACTGGTGGATATTATTGTTGCCTATATCACATTTGGGCAATGCTACGCTATACATCTTTACAATGACAGCGGGTTATATCTGCCTGTTGATGGGAGGACTCTGGATGAGCAGACTCTTGAAGCATAATCTTATGGAGGATGTGTTCAATAATGAGAACGAGAGTTTCATGCAGGAGACCAAACTCATGGAGAACGAGTATTCCGTCAATCTGCCCACACGATTCTATTACAAGAAGAAATGGCAGAGAGGATGGATCAACGTGGTCAATCCGTTCCGAGCGACCATCGTGTTAGGTACACCGGGTAGTGGTAAGTCCTTTGCTGTAGTGAACAACTACATCAAACAGCAGATAGAGAAGGGGTATTCAATGTATATCTATGGTGCGCCAGTCAAGGTAATGTTTTAATCGTCCCTTTGGCAAGGATTAGGCAAGTGTTCTTTGAAAACGACCTATCATCACCGACTTATCTGTCCAACGAAAGACGGCAGGGAGTGTAGCACGTCGGTTACATCTATAAGTCAGTTAGTTACCAAACTGAGACTGAATAGGGATGATAAGACAAGTATGAGGGTAAAGCCCGAATTGGTTGAATGATAATCTAAGCGGTTCATATAGGAAACTGTGACGTAAGGTAACTATGGAAACTACTGTTGTATAGATAGTTTCTAATCGTCATACTGTATCACTCTCCTTGCAGTCGTAGAGTAAGGAAAGCAAGAACTTGATACAGCGCAACTGTAATATACAGCAAAAGGTGGAAGTCATACCCGACAACTTGTCACGCCAACAGTTAAAACACTATAAACTGGGATTGCCTAAACTGTCAGTAAACTTTGACAGCAAGGCAACGGAGTCTCCGTAGTAGTCCGAGCGAGGGAAAGCCTCGTACATGGCGAAGGGAGACAGTTGAGATTTTAATACAATTAATGAGTTAAAGTGTGAGACTTTATGAGAAATTCAACAAACGTATTAAACAGTCTATGCAAACATAGCAAGGACTTGAATTACAAGTATGAGCGTCTGTACCGCATCCTCTACAACAAGGACATGTATGCAGTTGCCTACCAGCACATAGCACCCAAACAAGGAAATATGACAGCTGGTACAGATGGAAAGACCATTGATGGGATGAGCCTTGAGCGCATTGACAAGTTGATTGCATCATTGAAAGATGAAAGCTATCAGCCTAAGCCATCAAGAAGAACGTATATTCCCAAGAAAAACGGGAAGATGCGTCCGCTTGGCATACCTGCAATAGAAGACAAACTGTTGCAGGAAGTTGTAAGAATGGTTTTAGAGGCAATCTATGAGGAGCAGTTTTCTACTTGCTCACATGGCTTTAGACCTCAAAGGAGCTGCCACACTGCTCTTGAACAGATTACAAAAGCCTTTTGTGGTACCAAATGGTATATTGAGGGTGACATCAAAGGATTTTTTGACAACATCAACCATGATGTTATGATAAAAATTCTTGAAAAGCGCATTAAAGATAGCCGCTTCATCCGACTTATCCGCAAATTCCTAAATGCAGGATATATTGAAAATTGGCAATATTTCAAATCCTATGGCGGTACGCCACAAGGTGGAATTATTAGCCCTATCCTCGCTAACATATATCTCGACCAACTTGATAAATACATGGAGGAATACATTGTGAGATTTGACAAAGGGAAACGGAAAGAGGTCAACAAACAGTACAGACACTACCAACGTAAGAAAGGACGTGCAAAAAATGCTCTTAAAAAAGCTCAAACAGCAGAGGAACGAGACAAGGCTCTTCGCCTTGTTAAAGCGTATGACGGTCTTATGCTAAAGACTTCAAGTAGAAATGACATGGATGAAAATTACAAAAGACTGAAATACGTCAGATATGCAGATGATTTTCTATGTGGCGTAATAGGCAGCAAGGAGGATGCAACCAATATAAAGGCAGACATCAAGATATTTCTTGAAACCAAGCTGAAGTTGGAATTGTCCGAAGAAAAGACCCTAATCACCCATTCGGAAACACCTGCTAAATTCCTTGGGTTTGAAATCCGAAATCGGAAATGCTCGGCAACAAAGAGAGACTCTCTTGGTCGAAAGAAAAGGTCACTAAGTAAAACTATTGAAATTAAAATTCCATTAGACACGGTCAAGAAAAAACTGCTTGCGTATGATGTTGTGGAAATTAAAAAGCACAATGGTAAAGAAATATGGAAGCCAAAAGCAAGACCAGAACTAAATTTCAATGATGACCTTGAAATTCTCCAAAGATATAATTCTGAAATAAGAGGATTTTACAATTATTTCGGGATTGCTGTCAACTGTGCCAAGCAAATGAATAACTTTGGTCACATTATGGAATATAGCATGTATAAAACTTTCGCTGCCAAATATCGTAGCAAGGTAACAAAGGTATGCCGCAAATACAAAAAAAACGGCATTTTCACCATAAGTTACCAAAACAAGAAAGGAAAAACAATCGAAGCTAAATTCTACAATGGCGGTTTTAAGAGATTGAAACCATCTGAGGATAGTGAAATTTCAACGATGCCAAACTTCATAATCCATTCAAGTACTACAAGTCTTATAGACAGACTGAAAGCACAAAATTGCGAATTATGTGGGGCTACCGACAGACTTGAAATGCATCATGTGAGAAAACTCAAAGGTCTTAAAGGAAAAGAGCCTTGGAAGCAATTCATGATTGCAAGAAAAAGAAAAACGATAGCATTGTGCAGTAGTTGTCATAAGAAAGTCCATTATGGTACAATATAGACTGAATATCGAAACGGAGAGCCGGATACGCTGGAAGGTGTACGTCCGGTTCGGAGGCGAGCATTTGGAAATCGCTCATGTTCACATGATACGACGCCGGGTGCTTAGCCTACATTTCAAGTTTTTCCGACCTTTCGACGATTGCCTACAACCACATGATGAACCATCAGAATGGATATAAGGTCAAGCCCCAGTTCTATGTCATCAACTTTGACGATCCTCGCAGAAGTCATCGCTGCAATCCTATTCACCCAGATTTTATGAGTGACATTTCTGATGCTTATGAGAGTGCATACACCATCATGCTCAATCTCAACAAGACGTGGGTACAGAAGCAGGGCGACTTCTTTGTGGAGAGTCCGATAATCCTCTTTGCTGCCATCATATGGTACCTAAGAATCTACAAGAACGGAAAGTTTTGTACCTTTCCCCATGCCATAGAATTGCTCAACCGCAGATACGAGGATGTCTTTCCGATACTGACGAGCTATCCCGAATTAGAGAACTATCTTTCACCATTCATGGACGCCTGGCAAGGTGGGGCGATGGAGCAGTTGGCAGGACAGATTGCAAGCGCAAAGATTCCGCTGTCACGAATGATTTCACCACAACTCTACTGGGTGATGTCCGCAAGCGAGTTTACACTCGACATCAACAATCCCGAAGAACCGAAGATTCTATGTGTCGGCAACAATCCCGACCGTCAGAACATTTATGGTGCGGCACTTGGTTTGTACAACAGCCGCATCGTGAAACTCATCAACAAGAAGGGACAACTCAAATCATCCGTTATCATTGACGAGTTGCCGACCATCTATTTCAAGGGATTGGATAACCTGATTGCTACGGCACGAAGCAACAAGGTTGCCGTCTGCTTGGGCTTCCAGGACTTCTCGCAATTGGTCCGTGATTATGGAGACAAGGAGGCAAAGGTGGTTATCAATACCGTTGGTAATATCTTCAGCGGACAGGTCGTTGGCGAGACCGCCAAGACTTTATCCGAGCGTTTTGGAAAAGTGCTCCAAAAGCGCCAGTCCATTTCCATCAACCGACAGGATGTCTCTACATCTATCAATACCCAGATGGACAGTCTCATTCCGCCGAGCAAGATTAGCGGACTCACCCAAGGTATGTTTGTCGGCTCTGTTTCCGACAACTTCACCGAGCGCATAGAGCAGAAGATCTTCCATGCCGAGATTGTCGTTGACACCGACAAAGTAAAGCGAGAGGAAAGCCATTATCAGCCTATCCCTATCATTAACGATTTCAAGGATACCGATGGCAACGACTGCATGAAGCAGACCATACAGGACAACTACAACCAAATCAAGGAAGATGTCAAGCAGATAGTCAAGGATGAACTGGGGCGTATCGCCAACGATGAGAACTTGAAGCACTTGATACAGAAGGCATAAATGCGCTTTTCACAGTTGAATATAAATAGATTTGTCCTATTGCTTTTTTTCCGCGAGCGTCAAGGATAATAGTTAAAAATGATTATAATATAGCTAATAATTAGTTATCAATTTTGATAATTAAAATATTTATCGTAATTTTGCACACAGATAAAAATAACATGGCTGAATAATATATGAACATAACAAGTGAAGACGAGGCTTTGTTGGAACTGTTCGAAAATGGAAAGACATCTGACAAGAAGTATAAAAGACTTCCTATAGCCGCAATCAAGGGTTATGTTAAGGCTGTCAACAAAATGAGAGCTGCAACAAGAATTGAGGACATTATGCGTGATCATGGCTTGCGCTACGAAAGATTGCACGGAGACAGAAAAGATCAAGAATCCGTAAGATGCAATGATGTCTGGCGATTGATTTTCCAAAGCTCTCCTGCCGATGGCAGTATTATCATTACCGAAATAGAATTAATTGAAATATCACATCATTATGACTAAGTTTAGTTTCAATCAGGCAGTCCCATTTGAGGCAACTCATGTGGGCGAGGTGATTAAGGACGAATTGTCTGCTCGTAATATGAAGCAGAGCGAATTGTCCGAACTCACTGGCATACAGAAATCCATTCTGAATGATGTCATAAAAGGTAAACGTTCTCTGACACCTGAAATGGCATTGTTGTTGGAAAACGCTCTCGGCATTTCTGCGACATATCTCATGAACATCCAGACGCAATACGAATTGGATTGCGCCAAACAGAGCGAAAGGGTTGTGTTGCAGACTAAAATGCTTGAGATTTGGAATGTACTCAAAGACCAAGTATCAATTCCCTTTTTCAGAAAAGTCGGTATCGTTAGAGGAAATATCATCGAGGATGTAAAACGCATCTTCGAGGTCTTTTCCGTGGATAACTTGGATGATTTCTTTGGTTTGAAGGCAGAAGAAATGGAACTTTCTTATTACCGCAAGTCAGAAAAGGTGAAAACCAATCCCGTGGACATTCTGTCTTGGAAATATTATTGCTATCATCTCTCTAAAAATGATGATTCAACTTTATGCACATTTGACAAGAGGGCAGATACAGAGATGCTGGCAAGAGAGCTGAACAATGTGTTTAAAGAAAACAAGAATACGGTGAACAAAACCCAAGAGGTTCTTAACAAGTATGGCATTCGTTTTCTTGTAGTCAATAAGGTTGGGCAAGTTCCTGTTGATGGAATGTCCTTTTGGATAGGAGATACACCAACGATTGTCATCACTGAGAGAATAGCTTCCATTGACAATTTTGCTTTCACCACTTTACATGAGGTCGGTCATGTATTCAAGCACCTTACCCAAAATGGTAAGGCAATGATTAATCTCATGGAGGACAAGAAGAACATCGAGGAGTCTGAGGCTGACGAGTTTGCTTTAAATGCGACCCTACCAAATGCGGACTGGAAAAAGTTCATGGCAAGGACTCGTGATGTTGTACCTTATAAAATAGCACCATATATTCTGACAGAAGCAGACAAACACAATGTCAATCCGCAACTTCTGTTCGGACGCTATAAGCATGATATAGGTATATACAAGATAAAGAATTTCTTTGAAACGAAAATTCTATAACGATTCACAAAGCACCATTGGTTACACATTTCATAGCCAATGGTGCTTTGCATTTTCATCTCCTCATTCTCTCCAATTCATCATCCCTCCGCATTTTCTCATTCAACTTCTCCTGCATCTTGTCCAGAAAATAGGTGCGACTATAGTTCTTGCGTCTTCTGATGTCGGTGTAGAAACGATAGCAGTCCTTGGCTTTGATGCCGAAGAACTGGTACATGGCTTGCGCCAAGTCCTTGAACTTCACATTGCCATCGTTCACGCTTCCCATGACGCAGATGCCATATACCATTTCTACAAGGTCAACGGCATTGCCAGTCCATTTCACTAATGGCTTTGATTCTGATGATACTGGTGGGGAGGCTTCTGAAGTGGATGTAGTCACATGAAGATGATATGTTGCTGTTACATGCTCTTGCATCCTTCGGACAAATGCAATTGCTTTGCGCACATACAAGCCTACGGTTCCCAAACAATCCTTTATATGGGGCATTGACAGATGAAAGTCAAGCTCGGTCTCTGCGTATGACAGTGCAAAGACCGCTTGCTTCACGTTAGTGCTGCATAAATCAACCACAACCTTGATAAACTCACGATATGAGTTCTCCAAAGCGTTACCACCTTTGTTCTTATGACCTGCATTCAGCAAGTTGAAAAAATCAGTCTCTATCAATATGTTGTATTCCATGTTGCTGTCTCTTTTATGGGTTTGTACTAATTTGATGTTTCTGTGCGCACACCATTTATTAGTCCAATACCTATGCCATTCCAAGACAGACAAAACAATAGGATGATGATATTTCCTGATAATCAGCAACTTTATCAAGAGAATAAGATTTTCACAAGGAAATTGCAAGCAGAAATAGTGTAAGGAAAACCGGACACTCGTCCAATCTTCCTTACACGGTTCTTATACCGTTACAACTTGTTAGTTGGAATACCATACTCTTTCATACGGGCATAGAATGTAGTATGGCTCATTTCCAACATTTTTGCCGCATCACGCTTGATGCCATTGCATTGCTTCAAAGCCCACAAGATACGCTCTCGATTGATCTTGCGTTCTTGTTCATCAAACTCCAAAGCCTCTTCTGTCAATGTCGATTGTGACAGCTGCAAGTCCTCGATATCTATTATCCCATTCTCGCATAACAGCATGGCTCGCATGATACATGATTTCAACTCACGCACATTACCTGGCCATGTATGGCTTACAAGTGCCCTTTGCGCTTCCTTACTGATACATTTTATTTCTTTGTCAGTATGCCTATCATATAGTTTCAGGAAGAAGTTAGCTAATGGCATAATATCTTCCTTGCAATCCCGCAACCGTGGAATCTCAATAACCGCTTCGTGAAGTCGATAATACAGATCGCTTCTGAATCGTCCTTCCCGAACTGCCTCTTGCAGGTTTTCGTTGGTGGCGGCAATAATGCGCACGTCAGCCACTTTGTCTTTTATAGCTCCCAATGGTCGGTAGCTCTTGGATTGCAACACACGCAGCTGCATCGCCTGTACGTCTTTCGGCAGGTTGCCTATCTCGTCCAAGAACAGCGTACCTCCAGCAGCCAATTCAAAGTAACCTTTTCTTGCTGCGTCTGCACTTGTGAATGCCCCTTTCTCATGCCCGAAGAGAGCGGAAACGGCAAGTTCCGCAGAAAGCGTACCGCAATCTACTACTTCAAAAGGCTTGTCGGCTCTTTTGCTTTGCAGATGTATCTTTTCCGCTATATGTTCTTTGCCAGTACCGTTGTCGCCCAATATCATAACAGCCATGTCGCTTTTGGCAAACAATTCTGCCATTTTGTATATACGGCGAAACTTCTCACTTTTGCGGTAAACAATCTTGTTATTCAATTCTACGAGTCGTTTCTGCTTGTCTATGATTTCTTCCAAACGTTCATAAACTACATCAAGCAACAATTTCTTCGGTATATAGTCTTCCGCTCCTAATTTCATAGTCCTCACGGCACTCATGCTTTCATCGTAAGATGTCATGATGATAAATGGATTCTGGTAGCCGTTACTACGCATCCATTCCAACAGGTCGATACCGTTATCATTCCCCAAGCGCATATCCGAAATGACAACATCCCATTCAGAGGATTCCTTCACAGCTTTCAGACCATCTCTGTAATTGTAGCATAAGATTGTTTTCCATCCCTTCGCTTCCAACTTCTTGCCCAACATATTGCAAAATGTAGGGCTGTCTTCAATGATTATTACTTTCTTCATACTGTTACCTCCTCAATTTTCTTTTGTGCGGCTTTGATGATTGCCTCACCATGTGCGAAAACATCCTCAACCGCTTGGTTGATAACGTCGTCTGATGATGTAGAATCTTCAATCAGGTCAAAGAGATGGTTCAAAGACTCGTCAGATTGTACCATCATCCACGAGCTTCTTGCGTGGTGAATGGCATCGGACATTTTCTTGCGGTTCTCCTCTTTGGCTGCATTACGGATACTGCCCAATGTGTCAGTCATTTCCTTTACGAAATTCTCCAAAGTCTCTTTTTCAGTGCCGTAGGTCAGCAACATAGAGAAGTCTATTTGTTTTTCTGCTATCTTGCCATTCACACACTTCCTTGCAGTGTTTATCAAATCCTTGTCAGACATCGGCTTGAACAGACAAGCGACAAATCCTGCGTCAAGCAGTTCTTGCTCACTCACATTTGGTGCTGCTGTCATAACGACAACAGGAATGGTCTTGGAGTTACGCACGTTCACCATACGCATCATTTCCAGAATCTCGATACCATTCACTTCAGCCATCTTCAAATCCGTTATCAGCAGATCATAAGATTTTTTGCGCATCATATCCAATAAATCCGTGGCATTATTACAAGTGTCACATACAATGCCGTTTGATGTAAACGCCTCACGGATGGTACTCAGTTGCACATGGCTATCATCAATGGCAATGACAGTAAACGAATCTTGTCGTTTCGTTCTATACTGAGTTGGTTCCACATTCTGCTTTTCGGCTGCAGCCATAGGAAGACTAATGGTAAAGATACTTCCAAGCCCTTGGTGACTGGACACATCGATTTTTCCTTTCATCAGTGAAACGAGGTTCTTGACAATGGAAAGCCCCAAGCCAAATCCCGGTTGGGTGACCGCATTTCCCAATCTTGCAAATTCCTTGAAGATTTGTTTTTGTTGCTTGTCGTCCAATCCTGTTCCTGTATCCTTAACCATTAGCATGAATACACCATTCTTATAGGTTGTGGACAATACTATCTCACCCTTTCCCGTATATTTGATGGCATTGGAAAGCAGATTGCGTCCTATTGTAAGCACCTTTTCCTTGTCTCCATTGACAACACCATCTGCCTTATTGTTGACGCTCAATTCCAGTTGCTTCTTCGCAGCAAAGGGTTCATACTCCATCTTTAATTGCTCGGCAATGTCCATCATACGGAAAGGGCGTTCCTTGACGGTCGCCTTTCCATTCGCTAATTTGGAGTAAACCAGGAAACTGTCAATCATAGAAGTCAAGCCTTTCGATGTGTCAACAATCAAGTCGGCATATCGTTTGCTTTCATCCGTAGCATCATCAAGTCCGCTAATCTTGCGAGCATAATCCTTGATGGCAGACAAAGGACTGCGCATCTCATGCGTTACTGTCAGCATCACCTTTCTTGTTTCTTCCTTGCTCTTACGTGTCTTGAATGCGAATCGCCACACCAATAGGAATAATACGAAAAATACCAATATCAACAATCCTATCATCCCTATATAATAATAGGTATAATTGCCTTCCAAGTCTGCGATTTGTCGCTCACGAACTTTGATGCCTTTATCCACATTCTCATCAGCTATGCTGATAACTTTTTGCAACTGCTTATTGATACCTTCATTTCTGTTTCCAAGACTATCCAATATCTCCACTACCTTACGGCTTTGCTGGTGATGTTTAGCAACAACCGTTTGGTTTAGGTTGGTGAGCATCTTTTCAGTTTGGGTTAAACGGTTGCCTGTTGTTACTGCATTTTCTTTCTTGCCGAACAATCTGCTGAAGAAACCTCGCTTCTTTGGCTTTGCCTGCTGTGGCATAGCTGAAAGTCTTTTGCTTTCAGTTTTATTCTGCTCTACAATTCTTGGAACTTCGGCGGTCAGCTTTTCTTGAGTGGCATTCAGATCCTGCATGGCATCCTTTATATCCCGAAGGAGCTGTTCCTTTTCTGCAAGAAGACGGCAGATCGTATCAGAATCTTCTTTCGGACAGATACCTGCGATGCCTTCAAGCATACTGTCCACTTCCAATCGAAGCGAATGATACTCATTTACATCTGTTGAGTCCCAATCCGCAACCATTTCACCAAGCAGTGACAATTCCGTTATGTGCAAGTTTAAGTCATGCACATTCTTTCGCCACTGATGCAGTTCTGCATTTCTACACTCAATCTCCTTTCTGTCGCGCCATTCAAATAGGCCGATTACAATGGTACATCCTACGATGACGATGGCAGTCATGATGCCTAAAGCCATCCATCTACAGATATGCCCGGTCTGTTCTTTGCGTTCCATGTTGTTTACTTTTTACGTTTCTATTACTTCATTATTGCTTTGCACTAACATTTTAATCGGCAAAGATAATGGCAGGAAGTATCAAAGACGAATATTTATATATATTATAACAACTTTTATGTAAATTCTTGGTAGAAATAGCATATTGTCAGAAAAGAACCGTTGTTGAATAATAATTGTTGACAACAAAGTCAAAAGCAGACAAAGTGTAGATTATGGAACTCAAATCGAGTAGGAGGAAAATCACGCTAACTTAGGGAACCTTGTAGCGCACTCACCATGGCGTCCTTTGACAGCGTGTGTAGCGGATATTTGGTATCGGTACCATCCGACCGCTACAACGGTACCATTGGAGTGATATTTTCAGATGATTTTGTCACAAAAAACTTCTTGGCAACAGAGGCTTGTGGGAATTTTATTGTAATGGCATATTACCTCATGTCGCTGTTCAGACAAGTCCGTGCCAAAACGAAAAAAGGATGGCAAGCATTAAACTCTTGCCATCCTTCATAAAATGTGTCAATTGAATGTTTTATAATTTTGCTAAAAACTTTTTGATTTTACCCTTTAACCCAACCCTACATTTTGTACTATTCAAAGGTAGTGTTGCACACAATACAATACTAATATTATCTTGTCCACCTGTATCAAGTGCATTTTTCAATAATGCTTTTTGGCACAGTTCCATATTCTTATAGTTTCTATACATCGTTTTCTCAATCAAGGAGTCTTTACAATACCCACACAAACCGTCAGAACAGAGCAAGAAAATATCCCCCTCGCAAATCTTATAAGTGAGAATTTCAGGCTCTGGATCTGCATCAACATCTCCCAAGCATCTGGTGATTATATTATTGTCTGGATGGTTAAATGCTTCTTCACATTTAATCTCACCTTTGTCAATCAACTCTTGCACCAACGAATGATCCTTGGTTAGCAATCGAAGTCCACTATTAGGATTAAAACAATAACATCTGCTATCACCACACCACGCTATATATACATATCCATTTAATATCCATGCCAGCACTATTGTCGTTCCAAGACCTATAGAATCAGGCGAATGGGTTACATATTCAAGTATAGCTTGATTTGCTTTCACAATGCTTTTTTTTAGAAAAGAGTATATGCTCTCTTTTGTCATATTATGCATTTCATATCCATCTTTTCCAAGTGAATCTTTAATACTTTGTATTGCCAAATTTGATGCTATTTCACCGGCATTGGCTCCTCCCATACCATCTGCAACTACGAATACAGCTCCTTCGGTAGGTAGTGGAATATAATCATTTGTGGAACTTTGATTCCACAAATGATTTTTCAAATCAAAGCAAAAGCCCACAGCATCTTCATTGTTTGTACGCTCTATACCTATATCGCATACAGAACTAACATTTATCTTCATAGCAAGTTTATTACATAATGACTCGTGGTCTGCTTTCGTTTTCAATGACACGTTTCGGAGTTCTTTCCTTTTTCTTGATAGTAACTTTCTCCTTTTCTGCTGGCTTGTTTTTACTTCTTGCAACAGGTTTATGATATTCAACTTCAAATGGGAAAGATGCTGGTGGACATCCTTGTTCCACAATTTGAACAACAATATTGTTGACACCTTCCCTTAATGAATGAACCTTGCATTTATGGCGAACCTCTGACATTTTTTCATACTCATAAGTAAGCGAATCTGTAAGTATGTTCACCGTCGTTGGATATACACCGTCACTTGCTATTCTTTCTGCATTAATATTGAAAACAAAAGAAACCGCTCCATTCTCCAACGCTGTTTGTGAATCATCTATATCCACAACAAAATACTTATAATGCCATGCGTTTACTTTAAATGGTATTGTGGAAGATTTTATCCCTTCATATAATATCGTAACAGGATATTCTATCGTTGTTAGTTCATCAGGCAAATCTGCCGGAATGTTAAGAACACAGTTGTATTGAACATAATTTCCACTTTCTGTATTCTTACTTTCCTTAGATGTCTTATCAATATCACATCCTGTTTGATTATTGATTTCTATATTTACCTTATTTGCATTTAGAAATGTTGGGAAGTCAGCACGAATATTAGTTTCAAATTTTTGATGTCTGAAGGCTAAATCATCGCCTTTGTTCATTTTCAATTTAAAAGTCTCATCCTTTAGAATTTCCAACATTCCCACCTTTCCTTTTATCCTTACTAATGCCTTGTTGTCAAAGCAAGAAATGACCTCTTCAAATTGTGGTGGTAGAATTTCTTTTCCATTATTCCAATATAGACCTATCAAACCACCTTCCTTGGTTATTTTCAATTCGGAATTTCGTAATTTTGTTTCTTCCTTTATATTCTTATAATAGTGTTCCACATCATTTCTCTTAATGTACTGAGGACGTTTCATTATGTCAAATACGATAGACACGACATCGCTTTTCCCACATTTTGCAGTTAAAGTATATGTGGAGTCTACATTCTGCAAAAAGCATTGACTAATATCGGATGTTATCTTAGCCTGTTCTTTAAGGTTAGGAGATTGTACATCTTTTATCATGACGGGAGTCAACTTCTTTTCTTTGGCATTATAGAAATAAACTCTCTGTTTTATTACAGTTATGGCAATATCCTCGTCGTTAACAGACGAAACAAATTGTACGTCATCTGTATCAAATTCTTTCCCTTGGAAAGAAAATTTACAAGGTTTTCCATTGTTGTCTATAAGCAAATGCACAATATCCTTTTTCTTTTCCATATTCAAATATGTGTCACAAGCTGCATAGCCATTATAATAAGGATAAGCATTTGCATAACTTCCAGACAGGATTACTCCATTTGAGTCTATATATTTATAATCATACCCCTGCAAGACAAGAAGTTTCCCATTAGAGTAATATGGGAAGGCATGAGCAACACTGCATCCACTGACATTTACAGACTCTCCATTTTCTTTATATATAGTGGTGATAGAAGCTGTACCACGTTTTAAAGCCAATGATAATCCTTCCTTAAAAGGGAATAAATCGTCTTTTGAGGTTATAAGTCTCTTACCTGAATATGTCCAAACTGTTTTTATGTCGGTAGAATCTGTCATTATCGCATCAATTCCGCTGACCAATGAGATTTTATCATATAAAGGAGGTATTAACCATTTTGCTATTTGTGCATCTGAGCTGATATAGCCACAAAAAAGCATAAAAACAAGTAATATTCTTTTCATATTTCTGGATTTATTATTTAAAAGTCTCAAGTGATTGTTTTATCTTGAAAAGAAGGGTAGTGTCATTTGACAGCTCTGCCCATTCTTTTGATTGTTCCAAATATTTTTTCCCTTTAGCCATGTTAGGCTTGATTATTTGATTAGGATTTACATAATAGCAAGCAAGTCTATATGCCGCTTGTGCATTTATTTCTGCAAAAGTTGAATCATTCAATTCTAATATTTTAGAGAACAAAGCTAATGCTTCATTGCTATATCTGTCAATCTTTGGTAAGTATAAGCCGTCTTTCTCGTTGTTAAAGACTTCTATGCCCAACACTTTCTTTCTTTTTAGCGATTCATCCTCAATGTACCATCCATAAGTGTATGCCATTTGGTAAATTGCTGGTATATATCGCTGATTACTTAAACTGTCCATCAATGATATGCCACGTTTTACAATAGTAGCATTATCACTTTTCAGATCAGCTAAAGCGTCATCATACACTTTTTCAACAGGTATTTGAGGTGTTTCTGTTGGCTTTGAGGGAAGTATAAAAAACAACATGCAAATTATAAAAACTCCAATGCCTCCTAAAAACCAAATGAGTTTACGTTTTGATTTTATTGGGTAATGTTTCGCTAATGCTGCTTCTTTTATGGAATTAGCAGAAGGACGATTTCCTGGTTCAAGTGATAAACAATCGGTTATCAAACGTTGTATATCCGATGGTATGTTATTGTTCTGTGGAGGTTGAGCATGATTTTCCATTTGAAACCTGCCTCCTTCTTCTCCAAATGGGACATTGCCAGTCAGAATTTCATATAATGTAGCACCGAATGCCCATATATCGCTTTGACACATTGGCTCTGCACCCTCTTGAAATCTTTCAGGTGCCATGTAAGCCATCGTTCCGCTATTACCGTCGTCATAATAGTAGTTGTGAGTACCGTTGTGTTTTGAACTGATACCAAAATCCGTGATGGCGTAATCCTTCGAATTATCTATAAGGATATTCGCAGGTTTTATGTCTTGATGGATGATGCTTGGCTCGTTTGTATGTAATCTGTTTAATCCTGATGAAACATCAAAGATGAATTTCCAAATATCATCTAAAGAGAGTTTTTTGCCTATTAGCTGCTCTGACGATCCATATTTACAGTAAGGTAAAACCAAATAAGGAATTCCCTCAAATATCGAGAAGTTTGTTGGCTGAAGTAGATTCTCATGGCGACACTCATAGACTATTTTATATTCGTCTCGAAATCGTTGCTCACCATCAATATCCAAGGCGTTCTTTGGACGATAAATCTTTATCGCCACAAGCATTCCTGTGTCTTGGTCTATCGATTTTTCGTCCTCCTCAACAGATACATCTACTGTGTTTACATCTATTGCCAACCATACATCAGCAGTACCGCCATCGGTACTTAATGGACGTAATAATTGGTAGTGTCCATCGAAAAGTTTATTTGATTTTGAAAAGTTTTCTATATCAATCATATTTTTATTATAATGGGAGTGTGTCATGGATTTACGACACACCCTCATAATCAATCACAGATCATTTAATACCCAAATTTTACTTGGAACTTTTTTGCTTTTACTCCAATAGCATTATACGAAGAACTTGCTGGAGTAAATGGACTTTGCTCACTATCGGTATAAGAAACAAAGCCAGATGCATCAAAAACAATTTTCATTCGGTTCAATTTATCATAGAACACCATTTGAGTACTGCTACTTTCTTGCTTGTTTAAAATATATTTAGACTTCAGCCATGTAAGAATATTATTCACATTACTCCAATAGTTCTCATTTACCTTAATTCCGCAACACTATTATAAATATAACTTTTTAAGTACCTGAGCAACAAAAAGTTGCTCAGGATTTTGTCATGTCAGATTTTTCACCTATCTTAGTGTTGCAAATCAAAATATGTATCAAACCCGACAGACATGGCAAAGAAAGCAATAAAATCTGAGAAACTCACTCCTTTTGGAGGAATATTTGCAATGATGGAGCAATTTGACTCCACATTGTCATATGTAATTGACACAACCCTCGGTCTAAGATGCAGGCTGTATGGTTATCAATACAGCGAAATCATCCGTTCTCTCATGAGCATCTACTTCTGTGGCGGCTCATGTATTGAGGATGTCACAACTCATTTGATGCCCCATCTCTCGCTTCATCCGACACTTCGTACCTGCAGCTCTGACACTATCCTCAGAGCGATAAAGGAACTGACGCAGGAGAACATTTCATACACGTCAGATACGGGTAAGAACTACGATTTCAATACGGCTGACACCCTCAATACCTTACTGCTCAATTGTATGTTTGCATCTGGTCAGCTGAAAGAGGGTGAGATGTATGATGTTGATTTCGACCACCAGTTCATAGAAACAGAGAAATATGATGCAAAGCATACATACAAGAAGTTCCTTGGTTATCGACCAGGTGTGGCGGTTATTGGAGATTTGATTGTCGGCATTGAGAACAGCGACGGCAACACAAACGTCCGTTTCCATCAGAAGGACACGCTGAAGAGATTCTTCGAAAGGTTTGAACAGAACAATCTTGTTATCAATCGTTTCAGAGCTGATTGCGGCTCGTGCTCTGAAGAGATCGTGGAAGAGGTTGCCACCCACTGCAAGGCCTTCTATATCCGTGCCAACCGCTGTAGTTCGCTCTACAATGACCTCTTCGCTCTCAGAGGCTGGAAGAGGGGAGAAATCAACGGCATTGAGTTTGAGCGGAATTCCATTCTTGTAGAGAAGTGGAAAGGCAAGACATACCGGCTTGTGATTCAAAGGCGGAAACGGATGGACGGTGAGCTTGACCTCTGGGAAGGAGAATACACATACCGCTGCATCCTGACCAACGACTACGAGCCTTCCGTAAGAGAGATTGTCGAGTTCTATAACCTCCGCGGAGGAAAGGAGCGCATCTTCGATGACATGAACAATGGTTTCGGATGGTCCAGATTGCCCAAATCCTTCATGGCAGAGAACACCGTGTTCCTTCTTCTTACAGCACTTATCCGCAATTTCTACAAGGCCATCATCCAGAGGCTTGACGTAAAGAAGTTCCGAATAGCCTTTCTTTTCAGGAAAATTCAGCCGGATAGCCTTTGCCAACTGTTTGATGGTTTTGCTTCCCCATCCGTGCAGTTGCTGGTGATAGAGAATATAGTTGCCCATTTTCCAATAGTGGAACAACATTTGTGCATTGGCTGCGGTAATCAGCCGTACTTGTGCCTGTTGTATTTCCGAACCGACAGCATTTATAAATGCGTCAAAGTTCGTCTTTTCTATGTTATGTCCGTTGTTAATCATCTTATGATATTTTCAGAATACAAATATACTTCAATGGTGGTAATCTATGAGACTAATTGATACTTTTATAGTTCAATACTTCGGAAAATATAGTCAAATAGGTCATGCAACAAGCCCTTGTGGATCAATAATTGAGCTTAAGCCGACCCTATTTATTATCTCTTTATAGTCCATACCCTACCTATCAGAAAATAGTTTAAACATTGATAATCGGGTGATTATCTCCTTTAACTGACCGATGGAGATATCAAGATTCTCTTGTGCGATGTATTCTCTCATGACGTTGACAGTGCACAGGGATGCGTTGATGGCGAAATTCAGTTTTGCGGCGCTCCGAGCCTCGCAGTGACCGAGACCAGTGTACATGTGCGCATCGCGAAACGTAAATTCAATTTGGAAACGAGATCGGTAAAAATCAACTACGTCTTTTCCAGACATATTCACGTCGGTAGAGAAAAACAGCTTGCGCTCTTTTTTGCTAATGACTGCAACAACGAGCTTGATGACTCGTTTGAGCGATTGGCAATAAGCCAGACCCTCAAACGCCTCCATATCCTCATAACCTGTATCAAACTTAATAAACTCTTTATCAGGTAGGTTCGCTATGTCTAACTTGTCGCCTTTCACACGTGGTCTTCCCCGTTTCGGCTTCTCCGGGGCTTCAGGAAGCGAGAACAGTCTCGTGTTCTTCTTGAGACGGCTTACCACCTTGTAGCCTCGTTTGATACAGCCTATGACAAAGCTGCTGTTAGCGTAGGCGGCATCTCCGATAAGGACATCTGTTTGCAGCTCCTTGAATTCTTTATCCAAGTCATCCAACTGTTCAAGAAACATCTCGTTACGTGTCTGTTCCTTCTTTTTCATCTCCTCCGGTGATGGGCTCTGATAGGCCTTTATGGTTACGCACTCCCTTGAATCCGCATCCACGATGGCCCAGGAATGAAGTTCTATGCCATGCTTAACAGCTTGGTTGACCCCACTCCAAAACAAGCCTACATGCGGTGTCTTTTTACCGGCCTTGCCCAAGAACGAGGCGTCTACAACGACCGCTAACCTCTTCTGTTTCGAACGATTAATCATATTCTTTGCCAATTCCATGTTCATTTTTCCCCAGTCGTACTCACACTCGAATCTATTTCGATAGGTGCGCTCTGATTTATTTGAGAACCGTCCCATCTGAGTAAAGTTGATTCGCCCAGGGAGCGAAATGTGTAGAATTAAGATGGTGATTAGGATTTCTCGAAAATCTTTTCGTACTTTTGCGGTGGTGCGGGTGATAAACTCGCTTACAAGGGAACTGAGTTGGTCGATAATGTCCTGTGCCATATGGTTTTGTATTTGTTTGTCACCATAAAACTATAAGCACAGGCTGCGTCGGCCAATTCTCCTTTATAAATCAACCCATTTGCCTTCCATTACACCATATCATATCCTATACTATACGAACTCAAAGTATCTGTCCGGACTCTTTTCTATAAAAGTTTTCCGAAGTATTGAAAATACATAACTGTAATAATCTACTACTAATCTAAAATAAAGCGATTATAAGCTATCCTTTTTCCTGTGTTTGTTTTAAAGTTTTCACCTATACACTTTTTTATCTTTTCCTGTTCTTTTTCTTTATCCATAACCGTTAAATTTTCAAGCAAATCAGCTTCCCATTGTATTTGAAAATCAAGTCCATCAATTTTAGATGGAGTATGATGGTTGCCTATTATAAAGCATATTCTATCAATATTTTTGTTATAGCCTACCTTTTTTAATATTTCTTTCGCTACTGCTGGTCCTTCCTTTTCTTGATAGACACCATCAATAGAACCGTATTTTTTTTGTGCTTCAACCGCACCAATATCATGTAGTATAGCAATAATACTGATGAATTCTTTTTCTTCCTCTCCGATATTTTCTCCGTTCATTATATCTTCTGCATTTTTCAAAACTTTAAGAGTATGATCTATGCCAAAAGGAATTTCTTTGAATACTTCTTTCATCTCTATAATAATTTTTTCTTTAAACATAAATTACCTCCATTTATACCTTATAGGTGTTTTCGTTTTATCTATCCATTTTTTTGTTGGCCGATACAATCAGCATCATGGGACGGCGCATTTCATCCTGCATCCCCGGAATATCCATCATGTTTTCCGGCGGCTGCGGCTCCACAATCTGATTTATTATAAAACCATTTGAAAGCAGTGTATTTAGATATGTGGTCAGTGTTCTATGATATTTTGTAACCTTTTCTCCCAAAAACACAGCTGTCCGTTTGCCCTCATAATAATAATTATCCACCGGAAAATGCAGTATTTCTCCTTTTTCGTTATAATGCCAGTCTTGTGTTCCATAGGCAGTAAAAACAGGATGTTCAACCGTAAAAACTAGCTTACCACCAGACTTCAGTATTCTATATATCTTTTTTACTAAAATCTCATAATCTGCTACATAGTGAAACGCAAGTGAACTTAATATTACATCAAAACTCTCCTCTGGGAATTCCACATCTTCTATAGCACAGCATTTATATTCAACCTGTGGAAAATGTGTTTTTTCTTTGGCTACCTCGAGCATTTTATGAGAAATATCAACACCTACAACAGAGGAAGCACCGTTTTCCATCGCATAAATACAGTGCCATCCATAGCCGCATCCTAAATCAAGCACACGCTTACCCTTAAAATCAGGTAGCATCTTTTTCAAAGTCTCCCATTCTCCCGCACCAGCCAGTCCTTTCTGCGAGCGACTCATTTGACTGTATTTTTGAAAAAATATATTATCATCATATTTGTTTTCTTTCATCTGAATTCCCCTCGTTTAAAAAGTTATTTATCTCCGTTGCAATTTTTTTCACTTCTTTATAAAGCTTCTCGGTCATGTCGTAGCATTCAAAAAGTGAGATACCGAGTACTTCAAAAATATGATTTACCTTCTCGGTATATTTTTCAGGTTTATGTTCAAAAGTTTCAAGCAGTTTTATAGCTTTCTTTTCGTTGATACAATAAGCATTATTACATGCAAATAACACTTGATTTAAACATGAAACTATACGAAAAACATGACCCGCAATATAATATTTATCGTCTGTTCCCGAATTTGCTTTTACAAACATTAAAGAGAACCCTGCTTCAAACATAAAAAAGTTAACTAAACTTTTCTGCAAAGCATTGGGATAAGTTTCTGCCTGTTTTTTTAATTCGCATAAGCTTTCATTCTTAGCATATTGTATCTTGCTGATCGCCAATTCTCCACGATACATAGCACTTATATAACCATGGGGATGCCCAGTCTGATAATTGGCAGTAACAATTCCTTGCTCCGTATCTTTGATTATTTGTTCCACCCGTTTTATATCACGTAAAATCAAGTCAACATGATACCCGTTTATAACTAACCATCCGCCGCCATTAACCCAATCACCCCACGCTCCGGGAGGTACAACAAGGTCGTTTCTATGCTCATCATCCAATTCTGTAGCAATTTGATTAATCGCTGTCAGGTCAAATGATTCTGAATTGTAATAGATTCCGATATCTATATCAGAATCCTCTGTATGGGTGCCTCTTGCACGTGAGCCCCCTAATACAATTCCTTCTATGCAAGGCAAAGAAGATAATTTCTCTGTTACTATTTGAATTACATTATCTACCATACGAACACACTCCTTTTATCGATTAAAGACAAAATACTTTCTTTCCGTAGTTCTTCGGGAAGTAATCCTTCCCGATCTGCCAAACATACTGGTCGATTTGCTTCAAGCTAAATTTATCCAAGCCATAGAAGGCACGGAAATCAATCAGTATATAAGTCTGAGCTGCTTCTTTCATAACCTCATTTGCAAATACAACCTTAATCCCGGGTCGTTCAAAGCCTACATCCATGCCACCGGCTCCGGTAAACAGGGAAACGGCTATAAGTTTTTTACTCATTTTCAGACTTCTCCTCATCGTGGATTTTAAATATTAAGCAATGCTCTTTTGAGTCCAAATAAATATCAAACTTTGTTTTTCCTTTTTCGACCCCTAAATTGGAGATTACCGACTTCGGCAAGCGAACTCGCATGTCCTGCTGCAAAAGATAGGTGTCTAAGTATATTCTCTCATCCATATTCCATTCTCCTTCTAGTGATGGACTAATTTTACCCTATTTTTAGTCTAAGGTCAATCGGTTTGCTACTCTGGACAGTATAATAATATCAAGCCATCTGTACCAAAAAACGGACTTTAACCTGACAATAGTCCTATTGTCTCAATCGTCAAAAAAGTAGTTTCTTGTCTCAACCTATCAAAAGGCAGACTATGACGCTATTGTCAAAACACGAAAAAAGGGATCCCAGGAGACTGCCAAAATCGGCAAATCTCTCGGAATCCCTTATTTTAAGCCTATTTCTGTACTTTTTTACTTGTTCCGTGACAGTAGACATACCGTCTCCACATGGCTTGAGAGGACAGAATGAATGTCATTTGAGTACGTCCGTTCTCGGAAACATATCCACTTCGCTTTTGGCACTATCGGTATACGGGAACATATCCAATCTCTCTCTGGAATGTATACCATACTTTTAAAAGGCAGAATAGCATTTTAACTTATGCTACCCTACCTATAACTAAACATTTACAGTTGCATGTGGCCTATTGTTTTTAGCCGTTAAATATTTTATAACTATTAAATAGCGATACAAATTGTTCGAAACTAATATTGTTTATATCATATATTCTCGCATGTTTTAAAGCTTTATTAAATTGATTTTTTGTAAACAGTTTTTCATACTCTTTGTTAACCCATTTCATTACAAAAGTTTCATATTTTTTTCTCTCTTTAAATGCCATTTTTGCTGGCTTTCTTTTTAATACAATTAATGCGCTATCCACTTTAGGTTTTGGATGGAAATAATACCTAGGAATTTTTGCTAATATAGAAATATCTACCTCTGCCATTAACAGCAATGCTAGTGATCTGTTTGTATCTAATAACCCTTTAGCAAAACCATATTCCACTATTAAATAACTTATTGTGGCTGAACTTTCAAAAACAATTTTTCGAATTATATTTGTGCTTATGTTGTAAGGTATGCTGCCAAATATTTTATATGGATTGTGGCTAGGAAATGTAAATTTCAGTATATCATCATTTACTATTTGATAGTTAGGATAATTTAAGAGCTTATTACGAGTTACCTCACATAATTTAGAATCAATTTCTATCGCCGTAACAAAATTACATCTCTTTACCAATTCAGCAGTAAAATGACCTTTCCCTGCACCTATTTCAAAGATGTTATCTTTTTCATCTAAACTTATGCAATTCATTATTTTTTCTATGTGATATTTTGAAGTAATAAAATTTTGACTATCTTTTATATTTACTTTGTTCATTACCTTAATTCCGCAACACTTTGATTTAAATTAATTTATAAGTTCCTGAGCAACAAAAAGTTGCCCAGGATTTTGCCGTGTCAGATTTTTCACTTATCTTAGTGTTGCAATTAGAAAACAAGCGAAAATCGTAACAAGGCATGGCAAAGGCACAAATAAAATCTGAGAAACTCACACCTTTTGGAGGATTTTTTTCAATCATGGAGAAATTTGACTCCATGCTTTCACCTATTATCGACCAGACACTTGGTCAGAGATGCCG
>ERZ772835.100-NODE-100-length-97627-cov-22.72_pt1 | contig 97627 bp, 95 predicted proteins | sample MGYA00511901_ERZ772835 | MGnify/ENA primary metagenome ERZ772835 (study PRJEB29015, sample SAMEA2737729) | human gut metagenome | biome: human gut; feature: human-associated habitat; material: faeces | place: China | collected 2012 ...
CCAGACCTGCGGGTCTGGCTGGGCTGCTCTTTCAAGGGAAGGGCTGCAGCCGGAAAATGCATCTTCCCTCTGTGGCCTTCTGTGTTGATACCCAGAGCGAAGCGGAGGATATTCTAAATGATATTACCAAATAAAAAGGCCCTCCCTTTTCGGGAGAGCCTTTGCGGATCAAAAATCAGTTGCGGCGGCGGCTGTTCATGCCCAGCAGGCGCACAACATACAGGAAGATGTTGATAAAGTCCAGATACAACGTCAGTGCGCCGTAGATGGAAGCCTTCTCGGCCAGCTCGCCGTCATAGGCGTAGTAGGAGAACATCTGGCTCAGCTTCTGGGTGTCGTAGGCGGTCAGCAGCATGAACACCACCAGACCGACAGCGCTGTACAGCACCGTGGTAAGGAAGCTCATGCCGAACAGCATGCCCACAAAGCCGGTGATGATGAGCGCGAACAGGCCCATCATCAGCTTGGGACCCCAGCCGGACAGATCCTTGTGGGTAGTAGTGCCGTAGACCGCCATCAGGCCGAAGTACAGCGAGGTGGCAAGGAAGGCCAGCACCAGAGTGCCCAGATCAAATACCAGGAAGTAGTAGCTCAGCACCATGCCGTTGAGCAGTGCATAGGCAAAGAAGGTGGCTCTTGCACCGCCCACCGACATGTTCTGCACGCGGGAGCTGAGCACATACACCAGCACCAGCTCTGCGATGGTGAACACCAGATACAGCGAATTGACCACGTACAGCAGCGGGGTAGCGGCTGTAACGAACGCCGCGGCAAAGGTGATGAGCAGGCCTACCGCCATCCAGCGGTAGGTGCGGTTCATATAGTCAGCCGAGGTCATGGCAGGCTCCGTGTATCCTCGATCGTAACCATTGTAATTGTAATCCATATGGGACTCCTCCAGTCTCTTTCTGCCGGAACACTTTTTCCTTGCTCCGGTCTACGGAATATAGTATACTGCATAGAAATGAACGTTTCATGAAAAAGGCTGTGATATTGTATGTCTCTTGGGCTTTATTTACACATTCCGTACTGTTTTTCCAAATGCAGATACTGCGATTTCTATTCCCATCCCGGTGAGCGCGGCGTACCGGAAGCTTATGTGGATGCGCTTTTGCGGGAGCTTGACCGCTTTGCGCCGGAAGCACCTCTGCAGCCGGATACCCTTTATTTTGGCGGCGGCACGCCCAGCCTGCTGCGCCCGGAGCAGGCAAAACGGCTGATCGATGCGGCCCGGCCGATGCCGGGGGCCGAGATCACACTGGAAGCAAACCCGGAGACGGTGACGGAAGAAAGCCTTGCAGGCTTCCGGGAGGCGGGTGTGAACCGCATCTCTTTCGGGGTGCAGTCTGCCCGGGATACCCAGCTGCGCACGCTGGGCAGGCCACATACGGCAAAGCAGGCGCGGGCTGCCTTTGCCGCCGCCCGGCGCGCAGGGTTTGCGAACATCAGCGGCGACATCATGCTGGCACTGCCGCACTACACCGAAGCCGAGTTTGACGAAACGCTGGAACTGATCGAGGGTGGTGGGGCTACCCATATTTCGGCATATCTGCTGAAGATCGAGCCGGATTCGGCCTTTGGTAAACATCCGCCCGAAGGCCTGCCCACCGGCGATGAAGCCGCCGATTTTTACCTTTATGCAGTGGAACAGCTGGAACACCACGGCTACAAACAGTACGAGATCTCCAACTTTGCAAAGCCCGGCTATGAGGGCAGACACAACCTCATCTACTGGGACTGCGGCGACTATCTGGGCCTTGGCCCGGCGGCGCACTCCTGCATGGGCGGCAGACGGTTCTACTACCCGCCGGACACCGCCGCTTTCCTGAACGATGCCGCCGCCCCGGTGATGGACGGCAGCTGCGGCGCAGAGGACTACCTTATTTTACAGCTGCGTCTGCGCAAAGGCCTTTCGCTGGATGCATACAAAAAACTTTACGGAAAAGAATTTTCCACCGCACAGCTGGCCTTTGTGCAAAACTGCGTCCGGGCGGGCTATGCAAGCTTTGATGGCCGCACCCTTGCCCTGACCCCGGCGGGTCTCATCGTGCAGAACAGCATCCTTGCCCAGCTGTTGTAATTGGTAGAAATACGGCAGAACATTGCTTTTGCGTGCCGATTCTGGTATGATATACTCGTATTATTAGGCGATGGGAGAGAAAACGGATGGCGAAAGTATTGATCGTCGGCGCAGGCGCGGCAGGACTGATGGCGGCGGGTGCCGCCGTGCGGCAGGGGCATCAGGTGACGGTGCTGGAACACATGGATAAGCCCGGCCAGAAGATCCTTGTCACCGGCAAGGGCCGCTGCAATGTGACCAACGACTGCCCGGCAGAGGAATTTCTACGCCATGTGCGCACGAACCCGCGCTTTCTGTATTCGTCGCTGGGGGCCTTTCCACCGGCAAAGACCATGGAACTGTTCGAGGGCCTTGGCGTGGAGCTGAAGGTGGAGCGCGGACGCCGGGTGTTTCCGGTGTCGGACAAGGCCGAAGAGATCCGGCAGGCTCTTTTGCGCTATGCGCAGGACGCCGACATCGTCCATGACGGCGCAAAAAAGCTGCTGCTGGAAGAGGTAACACCGGAGCCGGAAGCAGCTCCCGCCGCACCGGAAAACCCGCGCCACCCCAAAAAGAAAAAGGCAGGCCCGGCACTGCGGTGCATCGGTGTGCGGGGCACCTCCGGCCGGGAGTACCGGGCGGATGCCGTGCTGGTGGCCACCGGCGGCGTGAGCTACCCCACCACCGGCTCTACCGGCGACGGCTACAAACTGGCCCAGCAGGCCGGGCACACCCTCATCGAGCCGGTGCCCAGTCTGGTCAGTCTTGTGAGCCATGACGCGGACTGCAAAAAGATGATGGGCTTGGCGCTGAAAAACGTCACCCTGACCCTGTTCGAGGACAGCAAGGCCATTTTTGACGAGCAGGGCGAAATGCTGTTCACCCATTTTGGCATCAGCGGCCCGCTGACTTTGAGCGCATCCAGCCATCTGGGCGACATGAAAAAACACAAGTATCATGCGGAGATCGACCTCAAGCCAGCCCTCAGCGAGGAGCAGCTTTACGACCGCATCACGCGGGATTTTGCCCTGCTGGCAAACCATGCGGCGCAGGGCGCGCTGGTAAAGCTTTTGCCGTCCAGTATGCAGCCGGTGATGGTGGCGCGCTGGGGCATCGATCCGGCTACCAAGGCAAACCAGATCACCCGGGAGCAGAAGAGGGAGCTGGTGCAGCTGATGAAGCACTGGCGGGTGTCCATTGATGCTCGGGGCGATCTGGCCCACGCGGTGATCACCAGCGGCGGCGTGTCCGTGCGGGAGGTGGACCCCAAAACCATGCAGAGCAAAAAGGCGCTGGGCCTGTATTTTGCAGGCGAAGTGCTGGATGTGGATGCCTATACCGGCGGCTACAACCTGCAGATCGCCTTCTGCACTGCACAGGCATTTGCAAATAATCTGTAATTACAGATAAAACAATTTTAAATGCCCTCCGCGTTGCTCTGGGCATATTTATTGGAATAGATTTTTTTGATTTGTATTTTGAAAACGACTGCGGTCGTTTTCAAAATACGTTTTCACAAAAAGGGTTGTTGCCGGGATAGTCTCACAGACCGCTGCGCAACTGTTCCTGAAGGGAACGAGCAGCAGATTCAGTTGGCCGTTGCGGCCCCGCTTGTGAAAAATCAAATCTGGAAAATCCGCAGATTTTCCAGATTTGTAAATATTTAGAATAATTTTCCGCTGAAGATGGCCACAGCGAATGCGGAGGCCATTTTAAATCGTTCAGTTTAAAAAGGAGAGATACAACATGGTATCTGTTGCGATCGACGGGCCTGCAGGTGCAGGCAAATCTACGCTGGCACGCCGTTTGGCGGCTGAAATGGGCTATATTTATGTGGATACCGGTGCCATGTACCGCGCCATCGGCCTGTATGCCCTGCGTGCGGGCAAGGACCCCAAGGACAACGCAGCGGTCAACGCGCTGCTTCCCCAGATCGAGCTGCGGCTGGCCTCCATTGAGGGCGAACAGCACATTTATTTAAAGGAAGAGGATGTGAGCACCGCCATCCGCACCGAGGCCGCAGGTATGGCTGCCTCTGCCGTGGGCGCAAACCCGACTGTGCGCGCCTTTCTGCTGGAACTGCAGCGGGATATGGCCAAAAAGCAGGACGTGCTGATGGACGGCCGCGATATCGGCACGGTGGTGCTGCCGGATGCCACGGTGAAGATCTTCCTTACCGCCACGCCGGAAGCCCGCGCCACACGCAGGTGGAAAGAGTATCAGGCCAAGGGCATCGATACTCCCTATGAAGAGGTGCTGGCCGACGTGAAGCAGCGGGACTATCAGGACACCCACCGTGCCGCTGCACCCCTGAAGCAGGCGGACGATGCCGTGCTGCTGGACACTTCGGAGCTGGATTTTGAACAGAGCCTTGCTGCAATGAAGAAGATCATTGCGGAGAAAGTGAATAAAACGATAAAATGATATTATATTACATCTTAGTGCCCTTTGCGTGGCTTTTGTGGCATATCGGCTTCCGCATCCATGTAGAGGGCCGCGAAAACCTGAAAAAGGTGCAGACAAAGGGCTGCATCCTTGCGCCCACCCATGTCTCCGCCATCGACCCGGTGTTCATCGTGGTCACCCGGTGGAGCAGGCGGATGATCGTGTTCGCCAAGAAGGAACTGTTCGAGATCAACGCCCTGCTCACATGGTTCTTCCGCTGCTGCGGCGCGGTGTGCGTGCGCGGCACAAAGGATGAAATGGCTGCCATTGAGCAGACCGTAGAAAAGTGCAGAAACGGCGAAACACTGCTCATCTTCCCGGAGGGCACCCGCGAAAAGGACGGGAAGCTTCTGCCGCCCAAGAGCGGACTGTTCGTCATTGCGGCGGGGGCCGGGGTGGACGTAGTGCCCTGCCGCATCCTGTACGATACGCCGGATGGAAAAATGCACCTGTTCTGCAAAGTACGGGTGATCTACGGCGAGCCGATGCCTGCAGAGCAGTTTGCCATGGAGAGCCGCCGCGACACCAAAAAGCTGCGTGCCAACAAGCAGGCCCTGCTGGATGCGTGGGAAAAGATGGGGGCGTAAAAGATGGAGATCCGAGTTGCCAAAACGGCGGGGTTCTGCTTTGGTGTCAAGCGGGCGGTGGACCTGACCTATGGCCTGCTGAACGAAGGCTGCAAGGTGGCCACCCTCGGCCCGCTGATCCATAACCCGCAGGCTGTGGAGGATATGCAGAAAAAGGGTGCCCTTGTGGCGGATGCCATCGCCGATGTGCCTGCCGGGTACGAGGTGGTCATCCGCAGTCACGGCGTGCCGCGCACCGTGTACGATGAGCTGGATGCGCGCGGCATCACCTACCATGATGCCACCTGTCCTTTCGTGCAGAAGATCCAGCGCATTGCCGCCGAGGCCGAAAAGGCGGGGGCGGTGCTGCTGGTGGCAGGCGACAAGACCCATCCGGAGGTGCAGGGGATCGTGGGCCACACCCGCGGAGAGGTGTTCGTTTTTGCCGATCTGGCCGAGTTGAAGGCATGGAAAGGCCCCTCTGACCCGCAAAAACCCCTGTTTGCAGTTGCACAGACCACATTTCAGGTTACAAAATGGCAAGAAAGTTCGGAGTTTCTCAAAAAAGCCTATACAAACGCCCGAATTTTTGATACAATATGTAATGCGACGTGGGCGAGGCAACAGGAAGCGGAAGACCTCAGCCAAAAATGCGACATCATTGTTGTCATTGGCGGTCATCATTCTTCCAATACCCAAAAGCTGGTACAGGTCGCCGCAAAACACACGCGTGCCGTAACGGTCGAGACAGCGAGCGAACTTCGGCCGGAATGGTTTGCAGATGTTAAAGTGGCGGGCGTGACAGCCGGGGCTTCAACGCCATCGTCTATTATTGAGGAGGTACTTAACAGTATGAGCGCAGAAATCAATGACAGCATGAGCTTTGAGGAGATGCTGAATGCATCCGAGGAAAAGCGTGTTCATGCAGGCAGTATTGTGAAAGGAATCGTGACCAGCATCTCTGCCAACGAGATCCAGGTGGATATCGGAGCGAAGCAGACCGGCTTTGTCAAGCTGAGCGAGCTGACCGATGATTCCTCCGCCAAGGTCGAAGACCTGGTGAAGGTTGGCGATGAGCTGGACCTCATCGTCGAGAAGGTTATGGATCAGGATGGCGTCATCCAGCTCTCCCGCAAGAAGCTCGCATCTCGCAAGGGCATGGAAGAGATCGCTAAGGCCGCTGAGTCCGGCGAGGTCGTCGAGGGCGACGTCACCGAGTTCAACAAGGGCGGCGTTGTGGTCAACGTCAAGGGTGTCAAGGTGTTCGTTCCTCGTTCTCAGGCTACTATGCGCCGTGATGAGGATTACACCGCTCTGGTTGGCCAGCACGTTCAGCTGGTTGTCACCGAGTGCTCCGGCCGCAAGATCGTCGGCAGCATCAACAAGGTGACCGCTGAGCAGAACAAGGCAAAGCGTGAAGAGTTCTGGGCAAACGTTGAGGTGGGCAAGACCTACACCGGCGTTGTCAAGAGCTTGACTTCTTACGGTGCATTCGTCGATATCGGCGGTGTGGACGGTCTGTGCCACATCAGCGAGCTGAGCTGGAACCGCATCAAGCATCCTTCCGAGGTCGTCTCCGTTGGCGACACCATCGAGGTGTATGTGAAGGACATCGACACCGAGAACCACAAGGTTTCTCTGGGCTACAAGAAGGCCGAGGACAACCCCTGGGAGCAGCTGAAGAACAACTACCCCATCGGCAGCACCTTCCATGCTCCGGTCGTCTCCCTGACCAAGTTCGGTGCATTCGTCCGCATCCTGCCGGGTGTTGATGGTCTGGTCCACATCAGCGAGATCAGCAATGACCGCGTTGAGAAGGTCTCTGACGTACTGAAGGTCGGCGATATGGTCGATGTGAAGCTGCTGGATGTCGACTTCGACAAGAAGCGCATCAGCCTGTCTATGAAGGCCCTGCTGAACGACGACGCTGAGTAATCAGCCTTTCGTTCGGAAGAAAAGCTTCTGACACAATGCGATCAACAGCCCCGTTGCCGGGAAAACGGCGGCGGGGCTGTTTTTATAACTGAAATTCCAATTTTCTCTTTTAGAGAAAGTACAAAATAAAGACATAACTTTATGATAAACTGGATCAAGAAACACTGGGAAGTACTGAGCTATCTGGTTTTCGGCGTGCTGTGCACCCTGCTGAACATTGTGCTGTATGCGCTGTTCAACAAGCTGTTTGGCTATACAGCCGCCAACAGCTGGGGCAATGTGCTGGATAACATCATCTGCATCCTGTTTGCCTACTGCACCAACCGCGCCTTTGTGTTCCGCAGCAAAACGCAAGGTAAGGCCATGGCGAGGGAATTTGGTGCATTCGTCACCTGTCGTCTGGGTACAATGCTGCTGGACACTGCAATTATGCTGGTACTGGGCAATCTGCTGGCTGCGCAGGGTGCAGCGCTGATGGACGAGCTGATGCAGGGGGTGCTGAGCGTGGTGGCCCACTGGCTTGGCCCGGATACGGCCATCCAGATGGCAGCCTCCTATGCAGGCACACCGGCGGGGGTCACGGATGGCTCTGCCGCTATTGCCGTCATCGGCGGTGCAGACGGCCCCACGGCGATCTTCGTTACCAGCCGCTACAATGCGCAGGCACTGTGGGGCCTTGCCGTGAAGATCTTTTCCAATGTACTGGTGATCGTGCTGAACTATGTGTTCAGCAAGCTGATCATCTTTAAAAATCGCAAGTGAGATATTTTCTCCGCCGCAGACGGAGAAAATATCCAATATAATTTAGGAGGTACGGTTTTATGAAGCGTGGTCTGAAAGGTTTTGCATTTCTGGTCTCCGGTCTGGTGCTGGGCATCATTGGTGCAACGGTCTCAGCAACTGCAATTGCCCTGAGTGCTGTCGGCATGGCAAAGGTGCGCCGTGCCAGTAAGTAAAAAGGAGAAAAAAACATGACTCGTGAAGAAATTCTCTCCCATGTCGATCACACCCTGCTGAAGCCGGAGGCCACCTGGCCCCAGATCCAGACCCTGTGTGACGAAGCCATTGCAAACCACACCGCATCCGTCTGCATCAACACCTGCTACGTCAGGCAGGCGGTGGAGTATATGGCGGGCCGCATCCCGGTATGCTGCGTGGTAGGCTTCCCTCTGGGTGCCATGGATACCGCCAGCAAGGCGTTTGAAGCCAAGACTGCCATTGAGAATGGTGCCGCCGAGGTGGATATGGTTATCAACATCGGTCGCCTGAAGAACAAGGAGTACGATGCCGTGCGCGAGGACATCCGCGCCGTGAAGCAGGCGGTGGGCGACAAGGTCCTGAAGGTCATCATCGAGACCTGCCTGCTGACCGACGAGGAAAAGGAAAAGATGTGCGATATCGTCTGCGAGGCAGGCGCGGACTACATCAAGACCAGCACCGGCTTCTCCACCGCAGGCGCAAACTTCCACGATGTGGAGCTGATGGTCAAGGGCGTGCATGGCCGCTGCAAGGTCAAGGCTGCCGGCGGCATTTCTACCGTGGAGGACATGGAGACCTTCCTTGCGCTGGGTGCTGACCGTCTGGGCACCTCCCGCGCTGTCAAAATTCTGAACGGCGAGCAGGCAAAGGGCTATTGATCTTTCTGCGAAAAAAGCAATTATAAATAATATTTCCGCAGAACAGAACCAGAGCGCACGCGGAGGCTGTTCTGGATCGTCTGGTTTTCCCAAGGGCCGCTGCACAAATTGCTGTGCAGCGGCCCTTTTTGATACCAAGCCTTGCAAGCAGAACGCGGCAGGGTATATAATACAGATAGATACTGTATAAAACAGGGGCTGTCTGCCTTGTGGGATAAGGCGGGCAGGGGAGGAAATGCAATGAATATACCCGAGATCCTTGTGGCCAATGGCACAGGGGCGGTGCTGGTATGCTTTCTGTTTCTGCTGCGGGTGCGCGGCGAGAGTAAAAACAGTGTTGGAAGTGAGCTGTTCTGCCGGATGCTGGTGGTGACTCTGCTGGCACAGGCGACAGAGACGATCAGCTTTCTGCTGGACGGCGTGCCCGGCGCGGCAAGCCGGTTCTGGCTGTACCTCATGAACACCGTCTGCACCGGCGCTGCCGTGAGCGTGGGCTTTGCGTGGTGTTTGTATGTGGACTTCCGGGTCTACCGCAGCACCGGACGCCTGCGCAGAAGGCATCTGTTTCTGGGCGCGCCGCTGCTGGCTGTTCTGGCGCTGCTGGCGGCGAACCTTTTCGGCACAGGATGGATCTTTACCATCTCCGCGGACAACGTTTACCATCGTGGTCCGCTGAACAGTTTGCTTTACCTGCTGCTGTTCGGCTATTATGCCGAGAGCGTGTGGCAGGTGCATAAGGCCAAGCGCGATGGCATTACGGTGGAGTTTTTCCCGGTGTACTACTTTGTGATCACCTGTGCGGTGGGCACGGTGCTGCAGGGTGCGTTCTACGGTATGGCCTTCGGCTGGCTGTCGGTGGCCATCGCCTTTGTGTTTGTGGACAGTCAGCTCCGCAGTCTGCGCAGCTATATCGACGAGCTGTCCGGTCTGTTTGGCCGCAAGTACATGAACTACTGTCTGGAGCGCATCCATGCCACGCAGGAAAAGGATATTTACGGCATCATGATGGACGTGAACTGCTTCAAGGAGATCAACGACACCTACGGTCATGGTGCGGGCGACCGCGCCATTCAGGAGATCGGTCACATCCTGTCCGGGGCGCTGGTGGCAAACTCGGTAGCTATCCGCATAAGCGGCGATGAGTTCATGGTGCTGATCCGGCACGGCTCGGAGGAGATCCTGAATAAGATCTGTGCCGCCATCGAGCAGCGGGTGCAGCGCTATAACGCCGCCGCCCCGGCGGGCAGTTTTCAGCTGTCTTTCTCCACCGGTGTGGCAAAGTATGAGGGCGGCAGCGTGGAGAAATTTCTGGTGGAACTGGACGAGCGGATGTATGCGGAAAAGCGCGCCTTCCACGCCGCCCGGAACGGCCATGCCGTACCAGAGCAGGGGAACGCTCCATCAATTTCAGAATAATGTCTAAAAAGAGTGATACTCTTCTTGACAATCTGACGAAGCAATGATAGAATACTGAACGTACCAACTGAATACCGACTTATCAAGAGCGGCTGAGGGGACAGGCCCTGTGAAGCCCGACAACCTGCGCGTGAGCGCAAGGTGCCAAATCCTGCGGGAAACCGAGAGATAAGAGTGCAACGCTCAGAGCTTTCGGGCTCTGGGCGCTTTTATTTTTCGCGCAAAAAAAGCTTGAACGGAATGTTGGAGCAAGAAATACACACCCTGCTGTAAAAACTTTAGGAGGCAAAACAAATGGCAAGACACCTGTTTACTTCTGAGTCCGTCACCGAAGGACATCCCGACAAGATCTGCGACCAGATCTCGGATGCGATCTTGGACGAAATTCTGACCCACGACCCCAATGCCCGCGTGGCCTGCGAGACCTGTGCATCCACCGGCCTTGTGCACATCATGGGCGAGATCACCACCAACTGCTATGTGGATTTCCAGAAGGTCGTCCGCGAGGTGGTGGCAGATATCGGCTACACCCGCGCAAAGTTCGGCTTTGATGCCGACACCTGTGCCGTCATCTCCAACATCGACGGCCAGAGCCCCGACATCGCACTGGGCACCAACGATCAGGTGGGCGGCGCAGGCGATCAGGGCATGATGTTCGGCTATGCCTGCGATGAGACCCCGGAGCTGATGCCTATGCCCATCAGTCTGGCTCACAAGCTGGCAAAGCGCCTGACCGAGGTGCGCAAGAACGGCGAGATGGACTATCTGCGTCCGGATGGCAAGAGCCAGGTCACTGTGGAGTACGATGAGAACAACAAGCCCGTGCGTGTGGATGCTGTGGTCATCTCCAGCCAGCACAGCGAGAGCGTCAGCATGGAACAGCTGCGCGCTGACGTGATGGAGAAGGTCATCAAGGCCACCATCCCTGCCGAGCTGCTGGACGAGAACACCAAGTATTACATCAACCCCACCGGCCGCTTCGTTGTGGGCGGCCCGCAGGGTGACACCGGCCTGACCGGCCGCAAGATCATCGTGGACACCTACGGCGGCTATGCCCGTCACGGCGGCGGTGCCTTCTCCGGCAAGGACCCCAGCAAGGTGGACCGCAGCGCTGCCTATGCGACCCGCTGGGTGGCAAAGAACATCGTGGCTGCAGGTCTTGCCAAGCAGTGCGAAGTGCAGGTGGCGTATGCCATCGGCGTGGCAAAGCCTGTGTCCATCATGGTGGACACCTTCGGCACCGGCACCGTCTCCGATGAGAAGATCGAGCAGGCTGTGGAGAAGGTGTTCGACCTGACCCCCGCCGCCATCATCCGCGACCTCGACCTGCGCAAGCCCATCTACCGCAAGCTGGCTGCATACGGCCACATGGGCCGCGAGGATCTGGGTGTGAAGTGGGAGAACACCGACCGCGTGGATGCCCTGAAGGCTGCAGTCGCTGCCCTGTAAGCGGAACACAAAAACGTTTTCCTTCTGGATAGAAGGTAAGTGAAGAGAAGTCCCTCTGCCTGAAAAGGCAGGGGGACTTTTTTTCGCAAAAGGAAATCTGACCATCGAGAACAGAAGAGGCCAACACCGCTATAAAATCTGCTGAATCACCAAAGAAACTGGACGCGTTTTATGCAAAGAAACGATTTTTCGTAGAACTCTTGCAAAATATGCGGGGGGGTAGAATATGAAATTGAATACAAAGGGGTAAACGCGTCAGAGGAGGTGACAGGGCAGGAATCAGATCATACACAGGAATCGTGAAATAAAAAAAGAAAGGAAGAACAAACAGTGAAACAGAAAAAGCAGAACCGGATCCTTGCAGCGTTGTTGGCGGTTGTCATGATGTTTCAGATGCTTCCGATGATGGCATTTGCGGCAGAAGAGACCGCCCCGGCAGCGGGGAAGGCGAAGATCGGCGAAACCGAATACAACTCCGTAATGGAAGCGGTAAAAGCCGCCCCTGCGAATGGCTCTACGACGACCATTACACTGGGTGAGGGCGAGTATACGCTGTACAACGTTGACGGCACCGGAACGAGGGGCGAAACGACCACCGGAACGACCAAGGGCAAAAATCTGACCTTTGTGGGACAGGGAACCGATAAGACAGTTTGGCATATCGGTGAAGATGTAGCCGACCCTAATAAGACCGGAGAGTATAATGGTGACTACAGCTTTGACGGTGCAGGCACCGTTACCTTCGAGAATATGACGCTTCGTTCCGGCACAACTACGAACCCGAATACTAAACTTGGCTTTATCCGGCCCAATAAAACAGTAGTTGATAATTGTGAAATCGTAGGATGGACTGCTTTCTGGGGATATGACAGTGCTGAGTTTACAAACACAACGTTTGAACCAATTGAAGGCAAGGATGCAATCTGGGTGTACTCCTCGCTGGTAGCAACATTTAACAACTGCACATTCACTGCGGGCAGAGGTGTCAAGGTCTACACCGAAGAGGATAAGAGCGTTACGGTCAATTTTAATGACTGCACCGTGAAAGATTCGGGCATTTACCCGGCAATATATATCGACGAACTTGTGCTGGGACAACATGACAGTACGAAAAGATATAACATCAATATTAAGGGCAACAATAATGTTACGGCGCAGACAAACACATATACCTGCTCAAAGCTATTTGGTTTTAAGCCAAGAGAAAATATGCATCCCGGTTACTTTACGAATGTAAAGATTGATGGGGAACTCGTGTGGAGCGAGGGCGAGATGAAGACCCATGACTATACCGATGGCGAAAAAGACAATGCATATACGATCGATTCTGCTTCTGAGTGGGAGAACAAGGGCGACCACTTCGAGCGCAAAGTGACCAAGACCTGCAATTACTGCAAACGCCAGTTCCCCAACGTAACAGAAAAGGGCTATCAGCTCAGTTATGACCTGAACGGCGGCGTGGATGCCGCAGGGGCGGACTATACCGAAAAGATCGTGGCAGAAAACAAAACGGTGACGCTTGCTGCAGCCCCGGCCCCGGCGCAGGAAGGTGTTTATTTCCTTGGCTGGGATGACGAAAACGGCAAGCGGTATGACGCCGCTGCCACCATCACGCTGACGGCCAACACCACGCTGACCGCACAGTGGGGAGGTGTGCCGCCTGTGGAGCCGGCCGGCGGCGGCTCCGGCGACGGCGGCGCAGGCGCCGTGGTTGCCGGCGCTCTGCTGGGCGGTGCGGGCTACCTGCTGGGCACCCGCCTGTGGCTGGAGAGCACCTTTGGCTTTGTGCCCGCCAACCGCATCGAGCTGGCAATGGCTCTGTGGAAGCGCGCCGACTGCCCGGCCCCGGTGAGCACCGAGCTGTACCCCGACATTGACGAGGACGACACCGACGCACAGGCCGCCGCCCGCTGGTGCGTGGAGCAGGACCTGATGAAGGACTTTGCCCGTACCAACTCCGACGGTACCCAGACGGTCAAATTTAAACCCTATGACTATGTGTTCCGTCCCCAGTCGCTGGTCAAGTGGTACAAGCTGGAAAAACTGCTGAACGAGCAGCAGAGCACGAACGCATGAACCCACGATACTGACTGACAGACATCCAAAAGGCGCTGCCGCACAAAAATGCGGCAGCGCCTTTTGCGCGGGGCGGCTGCGACCAAAGCAAAGGAAAAGTGTGCTTTTTGTAAAAAACACCCATTCTCTTTGAGAAAAAAGAAAAACAGCTGTGCAAGGCGCAGAAAATCCTGACATGAAACAAATTGATATGGCAGAATCGACGAAATGTGATAAAATAAAACCAGATATGCGCTCTTGTGTGCATGATACGGATCGTAAACAGCAATAAGGAGTTATGACTATGTCTATTGAAATTTCCCCGAAGTCGTTCTTTGAGCAGCCCAGCGTGGCAGATATGCGGCTGATCTCCTGCCCCGGTGCAGAGGAACTGACCGGCCTGATCGACAAGCATCTGGTCCGTTGGGCCAAGGCTGCCGGAATTGACAAAGAGACCTTCATTATTCCTTGCGACTGCCCCCGCTTCCAGAGTGGCGATGCCAAGGGTCTGGTGAAGGAGTCGGTGCGCGGCGACGATATCTTCATCGTGGTCGATCCCGGCAACTACAGTGTGACCTACAAGCTGTTCAACTACGAGAACCACATGTCTCCGGACGATCACTTCGCCAACCTGAAGCGCCTGATCCAGGCAGTGGCCGGCAAGGCACACCGTGTGTCGGTCATTATGCCCAGCCTGTACGGCGGCCGTCAGCATCGCCGTGTAGTGCGCGAAAGTCTGGACTGCGCTGTGGCCCTGCAGGAGCTGCAGACCATGGGTGTGCGCAACATCATCACCTTTGATGCTCATGACCCCCGCGTGCAGAACGCTGTGCCGCTGATGAGCTTTGATAACGCAATGCCCACCTATCAGGTGCTGAAGAGCCTGCTGAAGAAGGACCCGGACCTCTCCTTTGATAAGAGCAAGTTTACCGTGGTCAGCCCGGACGAGGGCGCCATGAACCGCAACATGTACTTCTCCAGTGTGCTGGGCTGCAATCTGGGCATGTTCTACAAGCGCCGCGATTACACCCGCGTGGTGAATGGCCGCAACCCCATCGTTGCCCACGAGTATCTGGGCGAGAGCGTGGAAGGCAAGACCGTCTTTATCGCAGACGACATCATTGCTTCCGGCGAGAGCATGCTGGAGGTCGCCAGCAACCTGAAGGAGCGCGGCGCTGCCAACATCATCGCCAACGCCACCTTCCCCCTGTTCACCAGCGGTCTGGAGAAGTTCGACAAGGCTGTGGCCGAGGGCAAGCTGACCTATGTTGTGGGCACCAACCTGACCTACCGTATGCCTGAGCTGCTCACCCGCGACTGGTATGTGGATGTGGATGTTTCCAAGTACGCTGCATACTTTGTGGTGGCACTGAACCACGACATGTCTGTTTCCAGCATCATCGATCCGCTGAAGAAGATCGAGAACCTGCTGGCAAGCCGCAAGTAAGTTTAATACGAAAAAGGCTCTGCATCCTTGCGATGCAGAGCCTTTTTCGTATCACAAATCAAATAAAACGATCATAATTCGTCTCCATGGCTGCGCAGATACCGAACCAGCATGGGCAGCTCGTAGAGCAGCATGACGACCCAGCCCACCGCATAGCTGTAAGGCAGAGCTTCGATCTCCATTTTCCACACCAGCACGAACACCGCAGCTGCCGCCACACGGAACACCATGTTGAAGGTGCTGGACACCAGCGTGACCTTCAGATCGCCAATGCCGCGGAAGAAGCCCTGAATGCCATTGGTGGCTGCGGGCATCAGGTAGAACAGGGAAACCGTGCGCAGGAAGCGCACGCCCAGATGGACGACCTCCGGGTCGGTGACGAACAGCTTCATGATAAAGGGCGCACCGGAAAAGCATACAAAGGCGATCAGCACGCCGTAAGCGGTTTCGATGCGCATACCGCAGTGGAAGCCCTGCTTCACACGGTCGTGCTTGCCGGCACCCCGGTTCTGCGCCATGAGGGTGGTCATGGCGTGGCCGATGTTCTGCTGCGGCGTATAGGCAAAGTCGTCAATGCGGGAAGCAGCGGTAAAGGCAGCCATAGCGTTGACACCCATGGTGTTCACGATGGCCTGCACAGCGATCTTGCCAAGCTGCACGGTGGCTTGCTGCATGGCGCTGGTCCAGCCGTAGCTGACCGTTTTGCGCAGCAGCTTGCCGTCAAACACCAGCCAGCGCCTGCCCAGCTGCAGGATGGGCACCTTCCAGCGGATGTACAGTACGCACAGCACGCAGCACAGTGCTTCGCTGACCACGGTGGAAAGGGCGCAGCCGTTGCTGCCCCAGTTCAGCACCTGCACAAAGAACAGGTCGCCGCCGATGTTCAGCACAGAGCTGATCATCAGGAAATACAGGGCACTCTTGCTGTCGCCCAGTGCACGCATGGTGGCGGCAAGGAAGTTATAGAAGAAGGTGAAAATCAGGCCTGCAAACACGATGCGCAGGTAGCTGACCGCAATGGGCAGGATATCGGCGGGCACCTGCATCAGCTGCAGCAGGGGCGTGGCCAGAATGACGCACAGCGCCGAGAATGCCAGCGAGAACACGGTGCCTGCAATGGCGGTGGTGGACACCTGATGCTCCATCAGCTGGGTATTACCGGCACCGAATGCGGTACTGACCAGAATGCCGGCACCCAGACACATGCCGTTGATAAACAGGATGGCCAGAGTCATGAGCGGGTTGGAGGTGCCGACGGCGGCAAGAGCTTCCTCGCCCACGAACTTGCCCACGATGATGCTGTCGGCGGCGTTGTAGGTGAGCTGGAACAGGTTGCCAAGTACCAGCGGAATAGTAAAACGGATCAGGAGCGGTGTAATGGCTCCCTTTGTCATGTCGTTTGTCATGGGAACTCTATGATTTCTCCTTATAACGTATTTACGATCTGCCGTCCGGGCAGGATGGCAAGGGCAGAGCGGCTGGCACCTACATGGATGAGCTGTGCGGCCGCCTGCAAAACGGCACCGGATGCCACCGAAGCCGGGATGGCATCGGTGCGCAGCACCTTTTGCGCGGCCCGCTGCGCATCGGTGGTGTTCACCGCCACCACGTTGTCCACCACATAGGCGTTGAAGTTTTCCGGCACAAAGCCGTAGCCCAAATCACTGATGCCGTGGGGGCCGGTCAGGCCGCCGCCCAGCGCCTGCGATTCGTAAGGCTCCACGGCGGCGATGCGCACATCGTTCGTCCATGCCTTGATGGTCTCGCCTACGCCGGTCACGGTGCCGCCACTGCCCACGCCGATCACGATAGCGTCCACAGCGCTTTTGCCCTCCCGCGCGATGCTCTGCACAATGGCAGGGCCGGTAACGCGGCGGTGGTACTCCGGGTTATCATCGTTGGCAAGCCAGTCCATGTAGTACCAGCCGTTGGCGGCGGCGGTCTGTGCCGCCAGACGGCGGGCACCGTTCACACCGCTGCGGGCCGGGCTGTGGCGGATCTGCGCACCCAGCCGCAGCAGGGTCTCCTGCCGCAGGGCGGGGGCATCCTCCGGCATCACCAGAACCACCGGGTGACCGGCGGTCAGGCCCGCCAGCGTGAGCGCAGCGGCAAACGGGCCGGAGGCCGCTTCAATGATGGGCTGACCGGAGATCAGCTTCTTTTTTTCAATGGCAAGGGCCAGCATCCCTTCGGCAAGGCCGTCCCGGGCCGTGCCGGTGGGGCCTGCAAAGTCCAGATAGGCATACAGCCGTCCCTTCAGCCCGCAGGCGGCAGCATAGCCGCGCAGCTCCACGATGGGGCAGGCGCTGAGCGTCTGGTAAAAATTGGGGTAGATCGGCACGAAGACCCTCCTTTCATGGGATACAACAATATTATCCTAACGCAAAAGGACTGCGCGCGTCAAGATGCGTTTTAGCAAAAACGGCGAATTTTTGGCGGATTTTCTGGAAAAATCTCCGAAAGGCTCTTGACAGGATGCGGTGCATCTGCTATACTTCATCCGTAAAGCAAATGAACTTTACATCACTTCTCGAAAGTACAGGCACAAAACCGGGGGATCAGAGGATGGCAAAAGATCTGGAAATGGGCTATCTGCTGGACTTTTACGGTGAGGTGCTCACCGAGAAACAGCGCGAAATGCTGCGCCAGTATTACAACGATGACCTTTCGCTGAGCGAGATCGGCGAGAACTTCGGCATCACCCGTCAGGGTGCGCGGGATGCCATCAAGCATGGCGAGAACGCGCTGAAGGAGCTGGAGGAAAAGGTCGGCTTTGCGGCGCGTTACCGCCGCGTGCAGCAGAAGCTGGAAGAGCTGGAGCAAATGGTGATCGATGCACGGTTCGAGTGCACCGGCCCGCAGGGCCTGACCACCACCGAGTACGAACACCAGCTGACCAAAATGTTAAAGCTCATCCGCTCCATCGACGAAGCAAACGAGAGCTGAAACCTGTGAAAGGAGCACCGTACAATGGCATTTGAATCCCTTACCGACCGCCTTGCCGGTGTGTTCAAAAAGCTGCGCGGTCACGGCAAGCTGACCGAGGCAGATATCAAGGCCGCGATGCGTGAGGTGCGCATGGCCCTGCTGGAAGCCGATGTCAACTACAAGGTTGCCAAGGACTTCTGTGCAAAGGTGTCCGAGCGCGCCATGGGTCAGGAGGTCATGGAAAGCCTGACCCCGGCACAGCAGGTGGTCAAGATCGTCAACGAAGAGCTGGTTGCCCTGATGGGCGGCAGCGAAGCGGCCCGCCTGAACATCAAGAACAAGGGCCAGACGATCATCATGCTCTGCGGCCTGCAGGGCAACGGTAAAACCACCCACGCCGCAAAGCTGGCAAAGTACTTTATCAAACAGGGCCGCCGCCCTATGCTGGTGGCCTGCGATATTTACCGCCCTGCGGCCATCGATCAGCTGCAGGTGGTGGGCAAACAGGCGGGCGCACCGGTGTTCACGCTGCCGGGCGCAAAGCCGCCGGAAATTGCAAAGAAGGCGCTGGCACACGCCAAGGATTACGGCAATGATATCGTGATCCTGGATACCGCCGGCCGTCTGCAGATCGACGATGTGCTCATGCAGGAGCTGGTGGACATCAAGGAAGCCGTTCCTGTGGATGAGACCCTGCTGGTGGTGGATGCCATGGCCGGTCAGGATGCCGTGAACGTTGCCAAGACCTTCAACGAGAAGGTGAGCATCGACGGCATCATCCTCACCAAGACCGACGGCGATACCCGCGGCGGTGCGGCACTTTCGGTGCTGGCCGTCACCGGCAAGCCCATCAAGTTCCAGGGCACCGGCGAAAAGCTGGACGATCTGGATGTGTTCCACCCGGACCGCATGGCAAGCCGCATCCTTGGCATGGGCGATGTGCTGAGCCTGATCGAGCGCGCGCAGGAGACGGCCGACGAAAAGGCTGCCGAAGAGACCGCCAAGCGGATGATGGAGAACAAGTTCGACATGAACGACATGCTGGACCAGTTCGCACAGATCCGCAAGATGGGCGGTGCAGGCGCGATGCTGAGCATGCTGCCCGGCGGCAGCGGCATCGATCCCAGTCAGGTCGATGAAAAGGCGTTCGACCGCATCGAGGCCATGATCTATTCCATGACCAAGGAAGAACGCGAGAAGCCCTCCATCATCAACCCCAAGCGCAAGCGCCGCATCGCGGCCGGCAGCGGTACCACCGTGGCCGACGTGAACAAGCTGCTCAAGCAGTTTGAGATGATGCAGAAGATGATGAAGCAGTTCAAGAAAAGCCCTAAGGGCTTTGCCCGCCGTCTGGGCGGCATGATGGGCAACCCCAATGCCTTCCGCGGACTGAAATAATTTTTGTGATACAACCCCCTTGCGGGTTTGTACAATATAATCAACATGCGCCCGCAAGGGCCGCACAAAACAATTTTTGGAGGATATTTACCATGGCAGTTAAGATTCGTCTGCGCCGCGTTGGCGCCAAGAAGGCTCCCTTCTATCGTGTTGTTGTTGCTGACAGCCGCTTCCCCCGTGACGGCCGTTTCATCGAAGAGATCGGCACCTACGATCCCAACAAGGAGCCTTCCGAGATCAAGATCGACGCTGAGAAGGCAAAGCAGTGGATCGCCAACGGCGCACAGCCCACTGATACCGTTCGCGTCCTGCTGAAGAAGTCCAACGTTCTGTAAGTAGGGAGGGCTGACTCATGCAGGAGCTGTTGCTGGCAGTTGCCCGCGGTCTCGTGGAGGATAAGGAAGCCGTTAAGGTCACGGTGGACGAGCCTCGCGAGGACGGCACCATCGTCTACCACCTGAGCGTGGCAGAGGGAGATATGGGCCGTGTCATCGGCAAGCAGGGCCGGATCGCAAAAGCCATTCGTGTGGTGATGCGCGCGGCTGCTGTGCGGGTCGATGAAAAGGTCCTTGTTGAGATCGACTGAGCACCCTACAGGCCCTTTGCCCTTGCGGCAAGGGGCCTTTTTGATTATAGGAGCAAGATTATGCAGCAATATCTGGAAGCGGGAAAAGTTGTTACCACCCACGGCGTGCGCGGCGAAATGAAGCTGGAGCTTTGGTGTGACGGCGTGAATTTTCTCAAAAAGGTGGGCAGGCTGTACCCCTCGGCACAGGGCGGCAGGGCCTATAAGATCGTGTCCATCCGCGCACAGGGCCAGATGGCTCTGCTGCAGCTGGAAGGCGTGGACGATATGGATGCTGCCCGTGCGCTGCGGGGGCAGGTATTCTACTTTGACCGTAATGATGCCACCCTGCCCGCAGGCCGCTGGTATGTGGCCGACCTGATCGGGTGCGAAGTGCGGGATGCCGACAACGGCAGGGTGTACGGCGTTGTGACCAGCGTGGATCACCCCGGTGCACAGGATATCTACACCGTCAAAGCACCGAACGGCAAGGAATACATGTTCCCGGGCGTGGATGCTTTTCTGAAAGAGCGCAACCCGCCGGAGGGCTATCTCCTCGTCACCCCCATTCCGGGCCTGCTGGACGATGACTTTGACAGCGAACGGGAGGAAGAGTGAGCCATGGGAATGCGTGTGGACATCGTGACCCTGTTCCCGGAAATGTGCCAGCAGGTGCTGGATGCCAGCATCATCGGGCGTGCGGCAAAGAAGGGCTTTATTGAGACCCACTGCCACCAGATCCGGGACTACACCCTGAACAAACAGAAGCAGACCGACGATTACCCCTACGGCGGCGGCTGCGGCATGGTGCTGTATGCTCAGCCCATCGCAGACTGCCTGCGTGCTGTGCAGCAGGAAGTGGCTTCACAGGGCCGTCCGGCCCCGCATATCGTGTTCCTGACGGCAGGCGGCCAGCGCTACACCGAGGAGCACGCAAAGCGGCTGGCCCAGTACGATAACCTGACACTGGTATGCGGCCACTATGAGGGCATCGACGAGCGTGTGATCAATGCTTTTGCGGATGAAGAAATCTCCATCGGTGACTACATCCTCACCGGCGGCGAGCTGGCCAGCCTTGTGGTGGCGGACAGTGTGCTGCGCCTGAAGCCCGGCGTGCTGGCTGAGCAGAAGGGCTACGAGGAAGAAAGCTACTGGGACGGCCTGCTGGAGTATCCCCAATACACCCGTCCCGAGGTGTGGGAAGGCCGCGCCGTGCCGCAGGTACTGCTGGGCGGCGACCACCAGAAGATCGATGCATGGCGCGGGGAACAGAGCCGGGAGCGCACCCGCCTGCGCCGCCCGGAGCTGTACGAGAAGTGGTGTGAGACCCACCCTGTGACCGAGCTGCCCAAGTGGAAGCGCGGCGAGAACATGCGCCTTGTCAAGACCGACGAGCAGTTTGCTGCTGCTGCCCGCATCTTTGTGGAGGGCCGCCGCACCACCTGTGCCGAGAACTGGACCCCGGAATACTGTGCCAGCCTCAACGAGGAAGAATATCTTTTGCAGCTGCGGCAGGAAAAGGCCGCAGGCTGGGTGTGCTACCTGCACACCACCAAGGATGTGCCGGACGGCATCGTGAGCATCAACCACAGGGTGGGGCACATCGAACATCTGTTCGTCACTGAAAAAGCCCGCGGCAGGGGCATTGGCATGAAGATGCTGGACTTTGCCCGCAGGAAGCTGCCGGAGCACCCGCACCCGGTGCTGAGCGTGCTAAACACCAACACCCGCGCCATAGCGCTTTACACCCGCATGGGCTGGAAGCTGACCAGCGGCACCGAGCTGGAGTTCACGCCGGAGCAATATCCGGCTGTGGTGAAAAAGTGCGCGCTGGTCTGGATGCGGTACGAGGGCAGCGCACAGAAGTAACTCCGGGCGGCAGCTGCAGGTGCATCGGACAGCGAAAAAGGCACGAAAATGGATACTCGGGCCAGAGGGTATGGTGCTGGAAACGCACAAAAACGGCCGAGATATTGCCCGATGGTCGAAAAAATGTTGAAAACTTTTGTATCTACCCTCTAACCTTCGGGGAATAATTTTATTATCTTTGTATAAATAATGAAAAATGGGCCGCTTTTCATTGGAGAAACCGCCAAAAATGCGCCGGGGGGCTGTACAACCGTTTCGACTTGCGCTAAAATAATCGTAACGCAACAGGCACAGGATACAGATTCTATACCCAAAACGATATTAGATAGGAGCGCTTTACTATGTACGTGAAAGAAGTTACCGTTGAAAATCAGGTTGGTCTGCACGCTCGTCCGGCTACCTTCTTCATCCAGAAGGCTAACGAGTTCAAGTCTTCCATCTGGGTCGAGAAGGAAGAACGCCGCGTGAACGCAAAGAGCCTGCTGGGCGTTCTGTCTCTGGGCATCGTGGGCGGTACCACCATCCGCATCATCGCTGACGGCGCTGATGAGCAGGCTGCTGTTGACGGCCTGATCAAGCTGGTGGAGTCCGGTTTTGCTGAGTAATTTGTGTCTATAAATGGAGCGGCGGGGGAACCTGCCGCTTTTTGTTTTTCAAGGAGAATCCATGACCAAAGCTGAACTGTATCAGAAAGCCTGTATGCTGCCGCTGCTGCCCGGCGTTTATATCATCCGGGATAAGACGGACACCATCATTTATATCGGCAAGGCAAAGCGGCTGCGCATCCGGGTGAGCCAGTACTTCCGCGAGGGCGTGCCCCACGACAACAAGGTCAGCCAGATGATCGCCCATGCCTATGCCTTTGACGTGATCGTCTGCCAGAGCGAGTTTGAAGCGCTGGTGCTGGAAGCCAGCCAGATCAAGGCCCACACGCCGAAGTATAACATCCTGCTCAAGGATGATAAAGGCTACAGCTATATCAAGGTGACAAAGGAGCCATGGCCCAGGCTCTCCTTCGTGCTGCAAAAGGAGGAGGACGATGCCGAGTATATCGGCCCCTATACCTCCAGCTTTGCGGCCCGGCAGATGGCGGAAACGGCCATGGATGCCTTTCTGCTGCCGCGCTGCAATAAGCGCTTCCCGCAGGAGATCGGCAAAGGACGGCCCTGCCTGAACGCCCACATCGGCAAGTGCATGGCAGTGTGCAGCGGCAGGATCAGCTGCGAAAACTACAATCAGGCCGTCAAGAGCGCCGTGCACCTGATCCGCTACGGCAAAAAGGACATCCTGAAGATCCTTAATGAGCGGATGCAGGAGGCCTCGGACCGGCTGGAATTTGAGACGGCGGCGCTGCTGCGGGACCAGATCGCAGCCATCACCAAGGTGAGCGCCGGGCAGAAGGTTATTGTGGACCCGGATGTGGAGATGGACGTGGTGGCGCTGGCAGGCACGCCGGACAGCGTGTGTGCGGCGGTGCTGCGCTTCCGGGACGGACGGCTGACCGATAAGCGGGAGTTTTTGTTCCACGATACCTCGGACATTGCCGCCGTGCGGGAGGAATTTCTGCCCCGGTATTATCTGGATGACGAACAGATCCCCAAGATTATTGCGGTGGACGAGCTGCCGCCGGACAGCGACGCTTTGCAGCAGGCGCTGAACGAAAAGCGCGGCAGTGAGGTGCAGCTGTATGTGCCCCAGCGCGGCGATAAGGCCCATCTGGTGGAGATGGCCCACACCAATGCGGTGGAGCGTCTTGCCCGGGAGAGCGGCCGCTATGCCCGGGAGGAAAAACTGCTGGACGAGCTGGCGCAGGTGCTGGGCCTTGCAAAGCCGCCCCGTGCCATTGAGAGCTACGACATCTCCAACTGGGGCGATGGCTCCAGCGTGTGCGGCATGGTCACCTTCAAGGACGGCAAGCCCTACAAGGCGGGCTACCGCAAGTTCAAGATGAAGACCGTTGCGGGCACTGACGACTATGCATCGCTGGCAGAGACCGTCTCCCGGCGGGCGGCAGAGTACGAAAAGTACGCAGAGCTTGCCCAAAAGGGAGAACCCTGCAGCAACTGGTTCGGGCAGAAGCCGGATCTGCTTTTGATGGACGGCGGCAGGGGGCAGGTGAGCGCGGCAAAAGATGCACTGGCCGGGACTGCCCTTGCGGATGTGCCGCTCTACGGCATGGTGAAGGACGACCACCACCGCACCCGCGCCATTGTGGACAGCGACGGCCGGGAAATTGCCATCAACATGAACCGGGGCACCTTTACCTTCATCACGGCCATTCAGGACGAGACTCATCGCTTTGCCAATGCCTACCGCAAGCAGCAGATGAAGCAGAAGAGTTATTCCTCCACCCTGACGGAGATCCCCGGCATCGGCCCCAAAACGGCCAAGGCGCTGATGGCCCAGTTCAAAAGCGTGGGCGCGGTGAAGGAAGCCACGCCTGACCAGCTGGAAAATACCCCCGGCGTGGGCAAACAGACGGCACAGATCATCTACGCATATTTTCACGCATAAAACCCTCTCAGTCATCGCTGCGCGATGCCAGCTCTCCCGAAAGGGAGAGCTTTTTGCATTCAGATGCAATGAATGTGCAGAGCTGAAAAAACGCGATTGATGCATTTGCCAGTTATGGCCCTTCCCGTGAAAAGGCAAACCCCGGCAGACCGCAGTCTGCCGGGGTTTGCAATATTAAAATAAATTTACCGCTGAAAATGCCCAGAGCAAAGCGGAGGGCATTCAAATGATTCAGTTCTCCGCAGAAATATCCTGACCGAAATACTTCTCGCTCAGCTCCTTCAGGGTGCCGTCGGCACGCAGCTCGTCGATGGCGGTGTTGATGGCATCCAGCAGGGTGGCGCTGGCATCGCCCTTGCGCAGGGGGATGGCAACGTGGGAGGCGTCCTCGGTCTGGGCCACCAGCTTGAAATCTGCATCCGGGTGGACGTTCAGGTAATCGTAGAAGGAGACATCAGCGTTCAGGGTGGCGTCGATGCGGCCGGCGGTGAGCAGCTGGATGGTCTCTTCCAGCGTGTCGATGCCCTGCACGGTGGCACCATAGCTCTCGGCCAGTTCCATGTAGGTGGAAGCAAGGCTGTTGGCGGTGGTCTTGCCCTTCAGGTCCTCAAAGCTGGTGATCTCGTCGTTATCCTTGCGGACGGCAAGGGCGGTGTGGATGTAGCCGTAGGGCTCGGTGAAATCATAGGTCTTGGCGCGCTCGTCGGTCACTTCCACGCCGTTGCACACGATGTCGTAGCGGCCTGCGTCCAGACCGGCAAACAGGCTGTCCCAGTCGCTTTCGACGTACTCCGGCTCCACGCCCAGCTTTTCGGCAATGGCGCGGGAGACTTCCACATCGTAGCCCACCAGAGTATCGGATTCGTCGTGGTAGCTCCAGGGCTGCCATGCGCCTTCCAGGGCAACGATCAGCTTGCCGCTGGACTGGATGTTGGACAGCTGGTCGCCGGCAGCAGGAGCCACAGAGACGGCCGTGCCGGAAGCAGCGGTGCTGCCGGAAGAATTGGAGCAGCCGGACAGAGTCAGCACGCCGGCAGCGGCCATGACGCTCATAAGAGAAATAAAGGTTCTGCGTTTCATAGTTGGATTCCCTTTCCTCTATAAAAATATTTGTGAAATAAACTCCTTCAGGCAAAGAGGGAGACTTTCTGGTTTTGCCAAAGGCCCCATCCCGGAGGGGGCTGTCTGCGAAGCAGACTGGGGGAGTTGGTTAAACCTCACTCGGTGTGAGCGATCTTCCGCAAAAATTCGCGGGTACGCTCCTCTTTGGGGTTGGCGAAAAACTCATGCGAGGGAGCCTGCTCCACTACCACGCCGTTCTCCATGAAAACGGTCTTGGAGGAAACATTGCGGGCAAAGCCCATCTCGTGGGTGACAACCAGCATGGTCATGCCCTCTTCGGCCAGCTGCCGCATCACGGCCAGCACTTCGCCAGTCAGCTCCGGGTCAAGGGCCGAAGTCGGCTCGTCAAAATAGATGATCTCCGGGTCGGAGGCCAGTGCCCGGGCAATGGCCACGCGCTGCTGCTGGCCGCCGGAAAGCTGGCGCGGATAGTAGTCGGCTCGGTCGGCAAGGCCCACCTTTTCCAGCATCTTCATGCCAACGGTATCCGCCTGCTCTTTGGGCATTTTGCGGGCAATGATGAGGCCCTCGGTCACGTTCTGCAGGGCAGTCTTGTTGCGGAACAGATTGTAGCTCTGGAACACAAAGGCCGTCTTTTTGCGCAGCCGGGCAATGTCGGCACGGCTGGCCTGGGCAAGGTCGAACGTCTCACCGTCAAAGGTGAGCTGGCCTGCGTCGGCAGTCTCCAGAAAGTTCAGACAGCGCAGCAGGGTGGTCTTGCCGGAGCCGGAGGGGCCGAGGATGGCCACCACATCGCCCTTTTCCACGGTCAGGTCCACGCCGCGCAGCACCTGCAGCTCGCTGGTCACTTTGCGTGCACCGGGCCGGTGGAAGATGCCTGCCTGCAGGCGGGGCTTTGTGTAGGTGAAAAAGGATTTGTGGACGTTTTTGATCTCTAACATGGACATGGTTGCCACACTCCTTTCTTACTGGAAGCCGTGGGCGTTGAGCCGACGCTCCAGCAGTGACTGCAGCTTGGTAATGACCGTGCAGAACAGCAGATACACCACGGCCACCTCACAGTAGATGGGCAGGAAGATGTAGGTGCGGGCGGCCACGCGCTGACCGGCCATGAACAGCTCGGCTACTGTGATATTGGACGCCAGCGAGGTGTCCTTGATCATGCCGATGAGCGAGTTGGAGAGGGCGGGCACTGCGGTGCGCAGGGCCTGCGGCAGCACGATGCGGCGCATGATCTGCCACCAGCTCATGCCCACGCAGTAACCGGCTTCCAGCTGGCCCTGCGGCACGCTTTCCAGTGCGCCGCGCATGGTCTCGGCACAGTAGGCACCCTCGTTGAAGGCAAAGGCGATGACCGCAGCAGGGAAAGCGTCCAGCATGATGCCCACGCTGGGCAGACCATAAAAGATGATGAACAGCTGCACCAGCAGCGGCGTGCCGCGGATGACCCAGATGTAGAACCGTGCGATCTGCCGCAGCACCGGCACATTGGCGTACTGCACCAGCGAAACGGCTACGGCAATGATCATGGCAAAAAAGAAGGAGACCAGCGTGAGCGGGATGGTCATGGTAAGGCCTGCCGTAAGGATACGGGGCAGGGCCTCCGCCAGCACGCTGACCGTACGGTTGGAAAGAAATGCTTCAAACATGAAAAATGTTCCCTCAGAACGGTATTCAAATACTTTGTAAATCGTAAGAACAAAGGTATTATAAGGCTTGGAGTGCGCTTGAAGTCAAGGGCTTTTTCTAAAATTCCTACAAAACCTACCAGAATACTATAGCATGAATCCGGATGGAGTGCAAACGGTTTGCTCAAAACGCGTGATGTGTACAAAAACGGACGACCCATCTGGAAAACTTTGTGCAATGCGGCAAGCGGTTGACGGCGCACCGGCTTTCGTGTACAATGAACATAACAACGCGCACCGGGCTTGGCCCGGCACAGGCGCAAATTCACCGCAGAGGGCGCAGTGCCCTTTGCGCGGTGCAGACACGGAGGACACGAACGTGACGAAGAAAAAAATTGGCGTTCTGGGTGCAGGTACCTGGGGCATGGCTCTGGCACGGATGCTGTGTGTCAGCGGCAATGATGTGCAGGTGTGGTCGGCGCTTCCGGCTGAGGTGGAGAACCTTTCCGCTACGCGGGTGCACCCCAATCTGCCGGGCATGAAGATCCCGGAAGAGCTGCAGTTTACCAAGAGCATTGAGGAAGTGTGCACCGGCAAGGATGTGCTGCTGTTTGCAGTGCCGTCGGTATTTGTGCGCTCTACCACGGCCAAGGCCCGGCCTTACATCCCGGACGGCCAGATCCTTGTGGACGTTGCAAAGGGCATGGAGCCGGAAACCTTATATACCATGACTGAGGTCATTGCCGACGAGCTGAACAAAGAGGGCGGCCCCAAGGGGGTAAAGCTGGTAGCACTCTCCGGCCCGACCCATGCGGAAGAGGTGGCGCTGGACATGCCCACCACCATCGTTTCGGCCTGCCCGGATGAAGCCGCTGCCGAGTATGTGCAGGATGTGTTCAGCAACACCTGTATGCGTGTGTACACCAACGCCGACATCAAGGGCGTGGAGCTGAGCGGCGCGCTGAAGAATGTGATTGCGCTGGGTGTTGGCATCTCCACCGGCCTTGGCTACGGCGACAACGCCCGCGCAGCCCTCATCACCCGCGGCATTGCCGAGATCGCCCGGCTGGGCGTGGCCATGGGCTGCAACATCCACACCTTTGCGGGTCTGGCCGGTATCGGCGACCTGATCGTGACGGCGACCAGTATGCACAGCCGCAACAATCGTGCGGGCATTCTGATCGGCAAGGGCAAAAGCCCGGAGCAGGCCGTGAAGGAGGTCGGCATGGTGGTGGAGGGCATCAATGCACTGCCTGCCGCTATGGAGCTGGCAGCAAAGTACAATGTGGAAATGCCCATTGTGCAGACGGTGAACGCCATCGTGAAGGAGGGCATGAGCGCCAGCGACGCGCTGCGCACCCTGATGGACCGCAACCGGAAGAACGAGATGCCGCAGGGCTACGAAAAAGTCTGAATTTTAAGGGAGAAGGCACAGCTGTCTGCAGATGGCTGTGCCTTTTTTGCTGCGCGGCCTGCCCACTGGCCGAAAACACAAAATAATTCAAATTTTTTACCAAAATCAGACGTAAAAGGGTAGAAGGTCGGGAAACTTTCTGCTATACTGAAACAGAACGCAAAAAACCGGGGGACGTTTTGTGCACCCTGCCGGAGAGAAAGAGAGGAATCTGCCATGCCGTCAACTTATGCGCACCGCCGCTTTGGCACCAATGTGCTGGAACATCTGCCGGATGAACTGCGTGCTCAGCTGGAACAGAACCGTGAGCTTTACGATATCGGCCTGCACGGGCCGGACCTGCTGTTTTATTACCATGCTGCCAAGTCCAACCCGGTGGGTGCATTGGGCAACGCCATGCACGAGGAGCCGGGGCGGGTCTTTTTTGACCGGGCGCGCAGGGTGGTGCACTGCGAGGCAGACCGGGATGCTGCGCTGGCCTATGCGCTGGGCTTTGTGTGCCACTTTGCGCTGGACAGCACCTGCCACCCGTATGTGGAGCAGTTCACCCGGGAAAGCGGCGTGACCCACTGCGAGATCGAGACCGAGTTTGACAACATGCTGCTGCGCCGGGACGGATACGACCCGCTGAAGTTTTTCACAGCCAGCCATATCCACCCGTCGGAACAGAATGCAAAGGCGATCGCGCCCTTTTACGAGGGCATCTCGGAGCAGGTGGCGCTGGACTCGCTCAAGGGCATGATCTCAGTGCACAGGCTGCTGCAGGCGTCCAATCCGGTCAAGCGCTGGGTGGTGCTGACAGGCATGAAGGTGGTGGGCAAATACGACATGCTGCACGGCCTTGTGGCAGATCCGCAGCCGAACCCGAAGTGCGTGGAGAGCGGCAAGCGGCTGGAAGAACTGTATGCGCAGGCGCTTCCGCTGGCAGAAACGCTGATCCTGGAATTTGTGGCAAAGCTGGACACGGACCAGCCCCTGAGCAAGGCCTTTGACCACACCTTCGGGGAGTTTTGAGCGGGCACAAAAAATGAGGGTGCACCGCCCGGCGGTGCAGGGAGAGAGTAAAAATGCAAAGCGAAAAATTCAAGGTGACCCCGCTGGAGCGGTCATGGATCCTGTACGATGTGGGCAACTCGGCCTTTGTGCTGATGATCGCCACACTGGTGCCCATTTTCTTTAATGCGCTGGCCGAGGCCGGGGGATTGAGTCCGGTGAACTATCTGGCCTACTGGGGCTATGCAAGCTCGGTGGTCACGGTGATCACGGCAGTGCTGGGGCCGATTTTGGGCACGCTGGCCGATACCAGAGGCTTTAAAAAGCCCATCTTCATGCTCTGCCTGTTCGTGGGCGTGGCAGGCTGCTGTGCTATGGGCCTTGCCACTACATGGCTGCCGTTCCTGATTATCTTCATCCTTGCAAAGATCGGCTTTTCGGGCAGTCTGGTGTTCTACGATTCCATGCTGGGCGATGTGACCACCCCGGAACGCATGGATGTTGTGTCTTCGCAGGGCTATGCATGGGGCTACATTGGCAGCTGCGTGCCCTTTGTGGTGTGTCTGGCGCTGGTGCTGGGCAGCGGGGCCATCGGCCTGAGCCAGATGACCGCCCTTTCCGTGGCGCTGCTCATCACCGCTGTGTGGTGGCTGGGCACCACCCTGCCGCTGCTGCGGAACTATAAGCAGATCAACTATGTGGAGGTAGAGCAGCACGCCATCCAGCAGAGCTTTGTGCGCATCGGCCACACCCTCAAGCATCTGCGCGAGGATAAGCAGGTGTTCTGGTTCTTGCTGGCCTTCTTCTGCTACATCGACGGCGTGTATACCATCATCGATATGGCCACCGCCTACGGCACGGCACTGGGGCTGGAGACCACCGGCCTTTTGCTGGCCCTGCTGGTAACGCAGATCGTGGCCTTCCCTTCGGCGCTGATCTTTGGTCGGCTGAGTGCAAAATACCCGTCCAGCCAGCTTATCCCGGTCTGCATCGCAGCCTACACCGGCATTGCGGTGTTTGCCTTCTTCCTGACCAGCCAGTGGCAGTTCTGGATACTGGCCGTGCTGGTGGGCATGTTCCAGGGCGGCGTGCAGGCACTGAGCCGCAGCCACTTTGCCAAGATCATCCCGGCTGAAAAATCCGGCGAATACTTTGGCCTGTTCGACATCTGCGGCAAGGGCGCGTCCTTCCTTGGCACCATGATCGTGAGCGTGGGCAGCCAGCTGACCGGCAGCGCCAATGTTGGCATTGGGATGCTGGCGCTGCTGTTTGCAGTGGGCTTTGTGCTGTTCCGGGTGTCCTGCCGGACTGAGGGCGCAAAACAGGTGTAAAAAATACGATTTAAAATTGCCGACGCTTTCGCTTTGGCAATATCAGAGGAATATTATTTTATAATTTTGCAAACAAGCCAGCCCTGCGGGGCCGGCTTGTTTCCTTTTTCACGGGAAGGGCGCAATGGCAAACGGCATATTGTTGCCATTACGCAGTAAAGATGCAGTTTTCGGCAGCGACTCTATTCGTGAAAGTGCGTTTGGAGCGGCCCGCAGGCCGCGACAAATGCGAAATAAAAATAAAATTTCCGCTGAATATGGCCAGAGTGTAACGGAGGCCATTTTAAATCGTCTTTCTGGTTATTATTAACAAACCGGTAATTGTCTTTTTGAGCGGCGAATGATACAATAGTGTCAAACGATTTCAAAACCACAAAGGAGAAAACGAAATGGAACGATTTCCCGGTTATACCCTCGTGCGTACCGAGGACTGCCCTGAACAGCACGGAACCCTGACCGTGCTTACCCACGATGTGAGCGGTGCCACGGTGCTGCTGGTGGAAAATGAGGATACCAACAAGGCGTTTGGCATCGGCTTTGGCACCTTTCCGTCCGATGACACCGGCGTGTTCCACATTCTGGAGCACTCGGTGCTGGCAGGCAGCGAAAAATACCCGGTGACCTCGCCGTTCTTGCAGCTGCTCAAAAGCAGCATGGCATCTTTCCTGAATGCGATGACCTTCCCGGATAAGACGGTCTACCCGTTCGCTACGCCCAATGAGACCGACTTCAAAAACCTGATGGATGTCTACCTGAACGCGGTGTTCTGCCCGCTGGCTATGGTGGACAAGAGCGTGTTTGAGCAGGAGGGCTGGCACCGCAGTGCCGACGGCACCGTGAGCGGAGTGGTGTACAACGAGATGCAGGGCGCTCTGGCTGCACCGGATGCTCAGTTGGAAAATGCACTGGAACGGGCCATGTTCCCGGATACGGCCTACGGCTTTGTTTCCGGCGGCGACCCGGCCAGCATCCCGGCGCTGACCTATGAAAAGTATAAGCGGGTATATCACCGCCACTACAGCGCCGACAACTGCTGCATTACCCTCTATGGCAAAATGGATATGGCTGAAAAGCTGGAACTGCTGGACAGGGATTATCTCTCCAAAATGCCCAAGGGCACCAGCCGTCCGCAGCTGACCGTGCAGCACGAGCAGGCGGGTGCCTGCGTGGAACTGCCCTACTATACCGAAAACCCGGAGCCGGACGAGGTGCAGTGTGCTCTGGCATGGTACACCGGTGCCTTTGCAGACCGGGAGCGTCAGCTGGGCGTGGAGATCCTGCTGGATGCCCTGCTTGGCACCAATAACTCCCCGCTGAAGGCGGCGCTGCTGGCCGAAAAGCTGGGCGCAGATATTGACATTGGCTTTGACGACAGCACCCTGCAGCCGGTGCTGGAACTGGTGCTGCGCGGTGCCACCGAGGAGAGCGCTCGCAAGTTTGCTGCCGCTGTGCGCAAGGCGGTGGACGGCATTCTGGCCGAGGGCATCCCGCAGGAACTGCTGTTGGCTTCGCTGAACGCAGCAGAGTTTGCATCGCTGGAGCGCCCGGGCACCCTGCCAGACGGCGTGCTGGATGCCATCAATGCTTCCACCGCTTGGCTGCACACCGGCGACCCCACTCTGCTGCTGCACACGGACAGGCTGTTTGCTTCCCTGCGGGAAAAGATGGCCGATGGCTGGTTCAATGAACTGCTGCGTGAGCTGTTTGCACCGGCTCCGGTGCAGGTGGTGCAGGTGCCCACCCTGCCTAAAAAAGAGGAGGGCGAACCCATCCGCACCGACGGCAAGCTTGTGCTGGAGCACCCGCTGACCGTTGCCGACCTTGGCGACGGAGCAAGGACGGCCCCAGGCGAGCGGGAACTTCTGGCCGGGGCACAGCTGCTGCATCACCCTTCGGCAGGCAGCCTGTACCTGAACTTCTACTATGACCTCGGTAATGTGAAGCCTGAGGACATGCCGTATCTGGACCTGCTGACCGATGTGCTGGACGAGCTGGACAGCACCGAACACACCGCTCAGCAACTGAACACTCTGCGCAGCACATGGCTGGGCGACAGCCGCACCCAGCTGGACATCTGGACTGGGCGGCAGGAGGGTGCACCCTGCCATGCCAAGCTGAGCCTGTGTCTGAGCCTGCTGGAACGCAGTCTGGAAAAGGCTGTGGAGCTTGGCGGCGAATGGCTGTATGATACCATCCTTACCGGCCCGGCGGCAGAAGCTGCTTTTGCACGGGTGCTGAGCCAGCAGAAGTTGAACATGGAACAGCAGTTCATCCAGCAGGGCAATGTATACGCAGCCACCCGCGCCAGTGCCCACTACACGGTGGACGGTGCGGTGAGTGAACGCTGCAGCGGTGTGAGCTATTACAAGTTCCTGTGCGGCGTGCAGGAGCGCGGCAATTGGGCAGCACTGGGCGAAAAGCTGGATGCCCTGCGCACAGAGGTGCTGCAGCACGCGGAGCTGACGGTCAGCCTGTACGGCAGCGAGGATGCCCTTGCAAAGCTACGCACTCTGCTGCCGGACAGCCGCTTTGCTGCCGAGGGCCGCGCTGCGGCAAAGCCCTATGTGGAGCCGCTGACACCGCCGGTGAACGAAGCGTTTATCATTGACGGCGGTGTGAACTACGATGTACAGGTATGGCCCATGGAGCGCCGCAGCGACCGCAAGGCGCTGGCCCGCGTGATGAGCTACGAATACCTGTGGCACAACATCCGCGAGGTGGGCGGCGCTTACGGCACCGGAATGCTCTCCTCGGACGGCGTGGAATACCTGTACACCTACCGCGACCCCCATGTAAAGGAAAGCTACGACACCTTTGCAAAAGGTCCGGCAGAACTGGCAGCACGGGAGTACACCGAAAAAGACCTGAACGATTTTATTGTGGGTACTGTGGCCAAGCTGGACACCCCTCGCAAGCCGCGTGCTGAGGCCCGCGAGACGGACCGCCGGTATTTCTGCGGCATCACTGATGAAATGATGGCGGCAGACCGCAAGGCCCTGTGTGCGGTGGATGCCGCACTGCTGAAGGAGCAGGCCGCAGAGCTGGGTGCCGCCATGGCAAACGGCGTGCGGGTGGTGTTTGGCAGCAAGGATGCTGTGGAAGCCGCAAAAGAAATGTTTGATACGGTAGAGACCCTGTAAGCAAAGAGCCTTCCATCCCGCCCGGGACATGCTCTGACAGGATAAAAGTGCCTGATGATACGAAAAATGTCATCGGGCACTTTTACTTTTTGTAAAGAAACGGAAAAATTTAAAAAGCAGGGTTGACGCAGCAAAAAAGCAGTGGTAAAGTAATGGGCGGAAAAGGCAAAAAGTGTCTTTTTACAACAGGAAAACGAGGTGGTTGTCATGGAACCTGCTGGCAGTAGCAGCAGTCTTTCTCCCCGATTATTTTATATGGTGGCAGCCGCCGTTTCTGCTTTGCGCAGACCCTGCTGTGTGTGAATGCACACGGTGCGTGTTTGCGTTCCCTGAAAAGAAGAAACGAGAGCTGCCACTGAAAAGGAGGCAGCTTTTTTTATGTCTGAAATCTCGATCGATACCCTCAAGACCATGCTGGCAAATCTGGACGATGCCAAGAAATACCAGAGCCTGCGGGATGTGATGGAAACTCTGCCCGCGCCCGACCTTGCGGCGGTATTTGAGGATCTGCCTGCAGAAAAGCTCCCGGTGCTGTTCCGTCTGTGCCCGAAGGATCTGGCCGCAGATGTGTTCACCGAACTGACCCCTGAGACCCAGCAGAAGCTGATCGACGGCCTGACCGATACCGAGCTGAAGGCTGTTGTGGACGAACTGTTCGTGGACGATGCCACCGACCTTGTGGAGGAAATGCCTGCCAACGTGGTCAAGCGCATTCTGGGTCAGGCCGACCCCACCACCCGCCGCATGATCAACGAGCTGCTCAAGTACCCGGAGGACTCGGCCGGCGGCGTGATGACCACCGAGCTGATGGAGCTGCGGCCGGACATGACCGTGGCACAGGCCATGGAGGCCATCCGCAGGAATGGCTTTGACAAGGAGACCATCAACAACTGCTATGTGACCGATGACAGCCGCAGGCTGATCGGCGTGGTGTCCCTGCGGGCGCTGGTGCTGGCAAAGAACACAGAAGAGCCTATCAAGGACCTGATGGATTCCAATGTGGTCAGCGTGAGCACCACCACCGATCAGGAGGATGTTTCCAACCTGTTCGGGAAATACGGCTTTCTGGCCATCCCGGTGGTGGACGCCGAGAACCGGTTGGTGGGCATCGTGACCATTGACGATGCTATCAGCATCCTGCAGGACGAGGCCAGCGAAGATATTGCAAAGATGAACGCAATCGGCCCCTCCGACAAGCCCTACTTCAAGCAGAGCATGTGGGATCTGTATAAGAGCCGTGCGCCGTGGCTGCTGTTCCTGATGATCAGCGCCACCTTCTCCAGTCTGGTCATTCGCGGATACGAGGATGCACTGGCCGCTGTGACCGTGCTGACTGCATACATCCCCATGCTGACCGACGCAGGCGGCAACGCGGGCAGCCAGAGCACCTCCACCATCATCCGCGGCATGGCGGTGGGCGATATCCAGCCCCACGATCTGCCCCGCATCCTGTGGCGCGAGAGCCGCGTGGCCTTGCTGTGCGGCGGCACGCTGGCCGTATGCAACTTTGTAAAGCTGCTGGTGTTTGACCGCATCGCTGCTCCGGTGGCGCTGGTGGTGTGCCTGACTTTGATCTGCACCATCCTGCTCTCGCAGATCATCGGCGGCATTCTGCCGGTGGCGGCAGAAAAGCTGCATGTGGATCCGGCCGTGATGGCTTCACCCCTGATCACCACCATTGTGGATACCACCACGCTGCTGATCTACTTCAACATTGCAAAGATGCTGCTGCATCTGTAAAAGATACTCGGATCGGAATGCCCGGAGGCTCAGGAAAGCTTCCGGGCATTTTCTTTGCAAAAGGCGGGCGGCAGGAACCGGGAATGACAGGCGATTTTCAGAAAATTTCAGAAATGAAGCGAAAAAATGCGGAAGAACAGGGATGAACTATTCCTGAAAATATTTTTCAAGATATACAAGAAATAAAAAAGCTGCAAAAACCGGACGATGCAACATTTTGTAATCTTTTTGAGAGAAAAATGACATAATTTTTTTGCTTTTGTAGGGAGGTTGCAAATGTATGAAAAATTGTGATGTTTCGAGAAAAGAAATTGGCGAGCCCAAAAAGCATTTGTTGAAATAGCACAAAAGAACTCCTTCAATCTTGTGAACTTGTTCTCTTGAACAGTGGGGTGCTGCAAGGGTATAATACGAACAGGAATTACAGGTGCATGCAAGATTGCTCCTGTGAAAATGCTGAGATACGAATTGAAGGAGAACATTATTATGAAAATGATTTCGCGTCGTGACTTCCTGAAGGCATCTGCTGTTGTTGGTGCAACTGCTGCTATGACCGCCTGCGGCGGCTCTTCCAGCACCTCTACTGCTGCTTCTTCTGTTGCTGCATCTTCTGCTGCTGCTTCCAGCGCTGCTGCAACCAACGGTTCCGCAAACATCGGCGTGTGCATCTATCAGTTTGCTGATAACTTCATGACCCTGTACCGCTCCGATCTGGAAGAGTACCTGAAGGATATGGGCTACTCCGTCACCATCATGGACGGCAAGAACGACCAGAACACCCAGACCGAGCAGATCAACACCTTCCTGCAGCAGGGCGTGGACGTGCTGGTCATCAACCCCGTGCAGACCACTTCCGCACAGACCATCGTTGATACCGTCAAGCCCTCTGAGACTCCTATCGTCTTCATCAACCGTGAGCCCGACAAGAGCGTTCTGGACTCCTACGCAGACAAGTGCTGCTACGTTGGTGCTGACGCACGTCAGTCCGGTACTTATCAGGGCGAGCTGATCCTGGAGACCGAGACTCAGGGCGATATCAACGGCGACGGCAAGATCACCTACATTATGTGCAAGGGCGACCCCGAGAACATCGATGCTCAGTACCGCACCGAGTACTCCATCAAGGCCCTGACCGATGCAGGCAAGGAAGTTGAGTGCCTGTACGAGTACCTGGACAACTGGGATCAGACCACCGCTCAGCAGGACGTTGCAAACGCTCTGTCTCAGTACGGCGACAAGATCGAAGTTGTCTTCTGCAACAACGACGCAATGGCACTGGGCGCTCTGCAGTCCATCCAGCAGGCTAACCGCACCGTCGGCAAGGACATCTATCTGGTTGGTGTCGATGCACTGGCTGAGGCTGTTCAGGACGTTCTGGATGGCAACATGACCGGTACCGTTCTGAACGATGACGTGGGTCAGGCTACTGCAGCTGCTGAGGCTACCAAGCTGTACGTCGAGGGCTCCAAGGTCGAGCAGTACTACTGGGTCGACTATGTGAAGGTGACCAAGGACAACGCTTCCGAGTACGTGAAGTAAGACCAAAGTTTTCCTGAAACAATGCAAGGTGCGCAGTGGACCTTGACGGCTTGAACAAAGCTATAAAGCGCGTGCGTGCGAGAAATATTCTCCGCGCACGCGCCTTGTTTTGAAAAAAGGTTTTTCTGCGGCCTTATAATAAACGACAAGGAGGCTCTGCGGAATGTCAGAATACCGTCTGGTAATGAAAGGCGTGGTCAAGACCTTCCCCGGCGTCAAAGCGCTGGATCACGCCCAGTTGGAGCTTCGCCCCGGTAAGGTCATGGCGCTGATGGGTGAAAACGGCGCCGGTAAGTCCACACTGATGAAATGCATGTTTGGCATTTACAAGATGGACGAGGGCGAAATTGAATACGAGGGCGAAAAAGTTACCATCACCACCCCTCTGGATGCACTGAACCGTGGCATTGCCATGGTGCATCAGGAACTGCAGCCGATTCCGGCACGCACCGTGGCCGAGAACATCTGGCTGGGCCGCTACCCCACCAAAAAGTACGGCCCTGTTACGGTGGTGGATCACGCCAAAATGTACAAGGATACGGAGGAGCTGCTGAAAAAGCTGAAGCTGGAGATCAATCCCCGTGCAAAGCTTGGCTCTCTGAGCATCGCACAGATGCAGATGGTGGAAATTGCAAAGGCTGTTTCCGCAAACTGCAAGGTGCTGATCCTGGACGAACCCACTTCCTCACTGACCGCAAACGAAGTTGAGTCGCTGTTCCGCATCATGCGCGAGCTGAAGGCTTTGGGCGTGGCACTGGTCTATATCAGCCACAAGATGGACGAGATCAAGGTGATCGCGGACGAAGTCACCATCATGCGCGATGGCCAGTACATCGGTAAGTGGGACGTTGCCAACATGACCAAGGAGCAGATCATTGCAAAGATGGTCGGCCGTGAGCTGTCGAACCTGTATCCCCCGCTGGAGAACCATCCCTCGGACGAGGTGATGATGAAGGTGGAGGACTTTACATCCATTCATCCGCGCTCCTTCCGCCACTGCAGCTTCGAGATCAAAAAAGGCGAGATCCTGGGCGTGGCCGGTCTGGTGGGCGCACAGCGCACCGAGCTGATGGAAGGCATCTTCGGCCTGCGTGCCCATACCTCCGGTAAGGTGTGGATCAAGGGCGAAGAGGTGAACATCAAGCAGCCCCGCGACGCCATCCAGAAGAGCGTGGCTCTGCTGACCGAGGACCGCCGTGCCACCGGCATCATGGGTGTGCTGAGTGTTGCGGATAACATCTCCATTGCATCGCTGGATGCCCTGCGCAAGGGCCCCATCATGCTGGACAACAAGAAGATCCTGGATCTGGTGGCTACCAACAAGGAAAAAATGGCCATCAAGGTGCCCAGCCCCAAGACCCAGATCAAGAGCCTTTCCGGCGGCAACCAGCAGAAGGTGCTGATTGCCCGCTGGCTTGCCAACAACCCCGATGTGCTCATTCTGGACGAGCCTACCCGCGGCATCGACGTCGGTGCAAAGTATGAAATTTACTGCATCATCGCCGATCTGGCCAAGCAGGGCAAGAGCATTATCATGATCTCCTCCGAAATGAGCGAGATCATCGGTATGTCCAACCGTGTCATGGTCATGTGCGATGGCCGTATCACCGGCTTTATCGACGGTAAGGATGCCACGCAGGAGAACATCATGGCGCTGGCTACCCAGTTCGAGACCGCACCTGACGCAGCTGCGGCAAATCAGTAATTAAGGAGGCTGTCTATCGTGGAAGCTACCAAAAAATTGAATGGCAAGGCTGTGGGCAAGTGGCTCAGCAACAACGCCATTATTATGATGATGCTGGCCATCACTCTGATCGTTGGCATCATGCACCCCAACTTCTTCTCCGGCACCAACATGATCAACCTGTTCAAGAACGTGTCCATCCGCTACATCATCGCTCTGGGCATTTCCGGCTGTTTGATCACCACCGGTAACGACCTGTCCGCTGGCCGTCTGGCTGGTTTTGCAGCATGTCTGGCCTGCATCTTTGCACAGACCGAAGGCGCTTCCGGCAAGTTCTACCCCAATATGCCCACCCTGTCCACCCCCGTGGTGTTCATTCTGGTCATTGCCATCTGCGCCATCGTGGGTCTGTGCAATGGTCTGGTGGTCAGCTACCTGAAGGTGCAGCCCTTCATTGCTACCTTGGGTATGCAGCAGGTGGTCTACGGTATCTGCCTTGTGTACACCGGCGGTACCCCCATCGGCTCTTTGAACAAAAACTTCACCTCTCTGGCCTCCAACACTATCATCGGTGTGCCTGTGCTGATCTGGATCGCTCTGATCGTGGCCGGGTGCTTCTGGTTCCTGTACAACAAGACCCGTCACGGCAAGTACATGTACGCCATCGGCGGCAACGAGGCTGCTGCTGAGGTGGCCGGTGTCAACGTCAACGCCACCAAGATCCGCATCTACATCCTGGCTTCCTGCATGTTCGGTCTGGCAGGCTGCCTGCTGGCTGCAAAGTCCGGCGGCGCATCCGTCAACACCGCACAGGGCTATGAGCTGGATGCCATCGCAGCCTGCACCATCGGCGGTGTTTCCACCACCGGCGGCGTTGGTACTGTTCCCGGCGTTCTGGTCGGCGTTCTGGTCTTTGAGCTGATGAAGGTGGCTCTGCAGTTCATGAACGTGAACTCCTCCTACACCTACATCGTTCAGGGCCTTGTCATTATCGTGGCTGTGGCTATCGATATCCGCAAGTATCTGGCAAAGAAGTAAGAGCTTTTTCTGTGGGTCGTCTGCTTTTGGGCAGGCGGCCCGCTTTTTTTATTTGCATTTGTGTGGTATCATAAAGAAAAACAACATCAGGAGGTGTGCTTATGGCACAGGAAAACCGAACAAGGGAGCAGTTCACAGAGGAGCTTGCCCGGCGGGAAGCTGCCCTTGCGGCCCGGGAAGAACAGCTTGCACAGGAGCAGGCAGAGTTGGCCGCGCAGAAGGCGGATTTTGAGGAGGGCAAAAAGAGCCTGCTGAACAACGGCGACAAAAACTTTGTGAATGCGAAAGAAAAAATGTACGACCATTTTCCGCTGACCGTGCACCAGATGGATATTATCATCGGGGTACTGTTTGCACTGATCGCACTGTTCCTTGTGCTGGGCGTGACCCACACCAGCTTCTTCGGGCTGTTCGGAGGGTAAGTGCGTTCCTTTTCTGCAGCAGGTGATTGCATTTCATCCGCAATATGCGTATAATTTAGGATAAAAGCTCTGCCGCACTGCGGCGGCAGGAAGAGGAGTGGTGATCTTGAAAAAGAAATGGCTCGCGGCGGTGCTGGCCGGAGCTTTGCTGGCAGCAGCACTGCTGAGCGGATGCTCGTCGGTGGAGACCGTTAAACGGCTACGCTTCGGCGTGGCTGGCGAGGGCGGCATCTACCGAGAGTTCGGTGAGCGGTTCGCAGCATTGGAAAACGAGACGGACAACGGGCAGGTGGAGCTGAAGGCTACCGCCGGTTCCGCAGCGAACCTGCGTCTGCTGGCCGGCGAATACCTGCAGCTGGCCATTGCACAGGCAGACCTTGTGCAGGATGCCTATGACCAGACCGGCATCTTTGCCGACGAGGAGGAAAGCCGGGGCTTTGGTGCCGTGGCGGCGCTGTACACCGAGACCTGTCAGGTGGTGGTGCGGGCGGATTCCGACATCCAGTCCATTGAGGACCTGCATGGCAGGACGGTGAGCATTGGCGCGGAGGAATCTGGTTCGGAGCAGAACGCGCGGCAGATCTTATCTGCCTATGGTCTGAACGACAAGATGGTGAGCATGGTGAACCTGAACTATGAGGATGCCGCTGCCCAGCTGAAGGCGGGCAGGGTGGATGCCATCTTTATGACAGTGGGCGCGCCCAGCCCGGTGCTGACCGCTCTGGCAGGCGAGTGCGGCATCCGGCTGCTGAAGGTAGACGGTGCGGCAGCACAGCGCCTGCAGAGCGCTTACAGCGCCTACAGCGGCGTTACGCTGCCGGCAGGCACCTATCCCGGACAGACGGAGAAGGTGCAGACGGTGGGCGTGAAAGCCGTTCTGCTGGCCAGCAACGCGCTGCCTGCAAAGCAGGTGCAGCAGCTGACACAGCTTCTGTTCTCCAGCCGGGAAGGGCTGGAAGAGCAGCTGGGCATCCCGCTGGACCCGGAGGAAAACGCAGTAGAGGGCGTTGACATCCCGTTCCATGCGGGTGCGGCCGCATATTATAAGGCGGCAGGAATTACGGTCGATGAAGCGGCTGGGAACTGAGGGAAAGTAGAGCAATGAAGATCGAATTGGATATGTATCAGACACTGGCCGTTGCTGTGCTGGTGCTGATGCTGGGCAAATTTTTGCGGGAAAGGGTGCAGGTGCTGGAACGTTTCTGCATTCCGGCTCCGGTCATTGGCGGCGTGCTGTTCGCCATTTTTACCTGTGTGTGCTATGTGACCGGCGTTGCCGAGTTTGCATTTGATGATATTCTAAAGGAAGTCTGCATGGTGATGTTCTTCACCTCGGTGGGTTTCCAGGCAAACCTCAAGGTGCTGAAAAGCGGCGGAAGAGCGATGATCGTGTTTCTGGGCGTGGTCATCGTGCTGATCGTCAGCCAGAACTTTGTAGCCGTGGGGCTGGCAAAGCTGCTGGGCGTGGATGCGCTGGTGGGCCTTTGCACCGGCTCCATCCCCATGGTGGGCGGTCACGGCACCGCCGGTGCCTTTGGCCCGGTGCTGGAGGACTTTGGCATTCAGGGGGCCACCACCCTATGTACGGCAGCGGCCACCTATGGCCTGATCGCGGGCAGCATGATGGGCGGCCCCATCGGTAAGATGCTCATTGAGCGGCACAACCTGCTGGCCACGGTGGTACCGGAGGATGACAGCCTGCTGGTGGAAGAAGAAATGAAGCACGAGCGCCACACCACCATGTACCCGGCGGCAAGCTTCCAGCTGATCGTCGCCATGGGCATCGGCACGGTGCTGTCCAGACTTCTGAGCCTGACGGGCATGACCTTCCCCATCTATATCGGTGCCATGATCGCGGCGGCCATCATCCGCAATGTGGGTGAGTATGGAGGCGGCTACACCGTGTATATGGGCGAGATCAATGACATTGGCGGCATCTGCCTTTCGTTGTTCCTGGGTATGGCCATGATCACCCTGAAGCTGTGGCAGCTGGCAGAGCTGGCCCTGCCGCTGATCGTGCTGCTGGCCGGGCAGACCCTGTTCATGATCCTGTATGTGGTGCTGGTAGTGTTCAACATCATGGGCCGCGATTACGACGCGGCGGTGATCGTATCCGGCACCTGCGGCTTTGGCATGGGCGCAACGCCCAACGCTATGGCCAACATGCAGGCCATCTGCGATAAATATTCGCCCTCGGTCAAGGCGTATCTGCTGATCCCGCTGGTGGGCAGTCTGTTTGCGGACTTTTTGAACAGTCTGGTCATTACGGTGTTCATCAATTTTATCTGAAGCTGATCTTTACAGTTCGGGCGGGCTTCCGCACCGGGAAAGGAGACGTGAAATGTCGCTTTATCACCATCTGAAAACGTGGCTCGGAAAAAAGCGGGAGCATCCCCATGAGGAAGAAACCGTGGCCTTGCCGGAAATCCATACCGGCAAGGTGGCACATCATACGGATGCGGACGGCACTCCGGCGGCAGATAAGCCGATCCACTATGATAACGTGGCTATCCCGGAAGTGCATATCCACCCGCGGCGCAAATAACCCCGATTGCTAAAAAAGAATAGTTCCACGCCGGACAGCCCGGAGCGAATGCGCAGGCTGTTCCGGATCACAGGAAGCAAAAAAGCTCCCGTCCATCATCAGGACGGGAGCTTTTTTGCTTGCGGTAAGATCAGCGGCTTAGAGGAACACGTACTTGAGGATGAACAGCACGGTCAGCACATACATCAGGGGGCTGATCTTCTTTTCCTTGGCCTTGCCGGTGACCAGATTGATCAGGGTCCAGGAGATGACGCCGATGGCGATGCCCTCAGAGATGCTGTAGGCAGTGGGCATGGCCAGAACAGTCAGGAAGGCGGGGATGCCCTCGCTGGGGTCATTGAAGTCGATCTTGACGGCAGAGCCCATCATGTAGAAGCCCACGATGATCAGGGCCGGAGCCGTTGCAAAGGACGGGATGGTGAGGAACAGAGGGCTGAAGATGGTGGCCAGCAGGAACAGGATGCCGGTGGTCATAGAGGTCAGACCGGTGCGGCCGCCCTCGGTAACGCCGGAAGCACTCTCGACGAAGGTGGTTGTGGTGGAAGTGCCCAGCACAGCGCCTGCGCAGGTGGCGATGGAGTCGGCCATCAGTGCGCCCTTGATGTGGGGCAGCTTGCCGTCCTCGTCCAGCATGTCGGCCTTGGAGGCAACACCGATCAGGGTGCCCAGAGTATCGAACAGGTCAACGAACAGGAAGGAGAACATGACGGCGAAGAAGTTCAGGATGCCAACGCCGGAGAAATCGGTCTTGAATACCTGACCGAAGGTCTTGCCCAGCGCGGAGAAGTCGAAGCTGACAAAAGCGGTGGGGATAACGGAGTACATGCCTGCATCGGCGTTGGGCACATAGATACCGGCGATCTCGCAGAGGATGCCCAGCACCCAGGTGATAAGAATGCCGTACAGGATGCCGCCCTTGACCTTTTTAACCAGCAGAACGGCGGTGATGACCACGCCGATCAGGGCCAGAATGGCACCCACGCCTACGCTGGAGAAGGTCTCGCCCTTGAAGTGCTGGTAGGTGACGAGGGTGGAATCGCTGTTGACGATCAGCTTTGCGTTCTGCAGACCAACGAAAGCAACGAACAGGCCGATGCCCACGCTGACGGCGCTCTTCAGGGTCATGGGGATGGCATTGAAGATGCCCTCACGGACATTGGTGAGGGACAGCACGATGAAGATGATGCCCTCTACAAAGACGGCCATCAGGGCCAACTGCCAGCTGTAGCCCATGGTGAGAACGACCGTGTAGGAGAAGTAGGCGTTCAGGCCCATGCCGGGTGCCAGTGCAAACGGATAGTTGGCAAGCAGAGCCATAAGCGCAGTGCCAACAAAGGATGCCAGCGCGGTGGCGATCAGAACGGCTTCCGAATCCATGCCGGAAGCAGAAAGGATGTTGGGATTGACCGCAAGGATGTAAGCCATGGTCATGAAGGTGGTGATACCTGCCATGATCTCGGTCTTGACATCGGTGTGGTTCTCCTTCAGATGAAAGATGTTTTCTAACATGAGGAACCTCCTGATTCAGATAAAACATCCCGTCCGTGCGTGGGACGGGAAAGAACAGAACCTATTGTAACATTTTACAAAAGCATTTGTCCACAGAATAAACACACTTTTTTCATTTTCTGTCCAAAAATCGCAAATGAGTATGACTTTGAAGGTTTTCTGCGGGTCTGCCACAAATTTTGATGGAGAAAAAACACTGCTTTTGAAAAGATACGAAACAGCGATGAATTACAAGGGACGAAAGTATACGAATCGGATTCTTAAATTTAAAATATACGCTATGGCCCTGTAAAAGTGCACACTGTTGTGAAAGCAGCACCAGTGGTATCCTTTTGCCATAGCCCAGCACACCAGGGCGGAAAGGAGCTGATACCCAACACCATGGGGCAGACAAAACAGGCCAGAGGGCTGGCCAGCCTGAGCCGAGCCACGGACACCCTGAGCACCCTGCTGGCACAGCAGGTGCGGGAACTGAATGCCCGGCAGAAGGCGGCAAAAAAGGAAGGCGCATCGGGAGCAGGCACCATGAAAGACCTCAAGGAGGCCACGGCGGTGCTCAAGGATCTGGCTGGTGTAGCCAAGACCCTGAACGATCAGGGGGCACAGGCAGAAGGAGCGGAGTGCGGCGTGGTGCTGCTGCCGACGGTGGAGGAAGAACCATGAGCATTGTACAAGCAAGAGTGCCGGTGGTCTGGCGGCCCCAGCCGCGGCAGGCCGAATTTATGAGCCGCCCGGAACCGGAAGCGCTGTACGGCGGTGCAGCAGGCGGCGGCAAGAGCGACGCGCTGGTGATCGAAGCGCTGCGGCAGGTGCACATTCCGCACTACCGGGCGCTGATCCTGCGCAAGACCTACCCGCAGCTTTCCGATCTGGTGGACAAGAGCCAGGTGTACTACCACAGGGCGTTCCCGCAGGCACAGTACAACGCCACGGCCCATGTGTGGAACTTCCCCAGCGGGGCAAAAATTTACTTTGGCTCCATGCAGTACACCAAGGACCGTACCAATTATCAGGGCAAGGCCTTCGATTTTATCGGCTTTGACGAGCTGACCCACTTTGAATGGGAAGAGTACAGCTACATGATGAGCCGCAACCGTCCCACCGGCCCGGGCACCCGGGTGTACATGCGGGCCACCACCAATCCCGGCGGCATCGGCCACGGGTGGGTGAAGGCACGGTTCATCACGCCCGCACCGCCCGGCACGCCTATCACCGAGGAATACACGGTAAAGCTGCCGGACGGCACCGAACAGAAGCTGCAGCGGGCGCGGGTGTTCATCCCTTCCAGCATTTTTGATAACCCCGCCCTGCTGGCAAACGACCCCGGCTACCTTGCAAGCCTTGCCAGTATGCCGGAAGCAGAAAAGCAGGCGCTGCTCTACGGCAGCTGGGACAGCTTTTCCGGACAGGTGTTTACCGAATGGCGCAACGACCCGGCCCGCTACGAAGACCAGCGCTGGACCCATGTGATCGCACCGTTCACCATCCCGAAGCACTGGCAGATCTACCGCGGGTTCGACTTTGGCTTTTCCAAGCCGTTCTCGGTGGGGTGGTACGCAGCGGACGAGGAGGGGCGGCTGTACCGCATCAAGGAGCTGTACGGCTGCACCGGCAGGCCGAACGAGGGCCTGCGCATCGACCCGGTGGAACAGGCCCGGCGCATCCGGGAGGCAGAGCAGAACGACCCGCTTTTGCGCGGCAGGGTGATCCACGGCATTGCCGATCCGGCCATCTTTGATGAGAGCCGCGGCGAGAGCATTGCCGCTATGATGGAGCGCAGCCCGAACTTCCTGCGCTGGTCCCCCGGCGACAACACCCGGCTTGCGGGCAAGATGCAGTTCCACTACCGGCTGAATTTTGATGCGGACGGCAGGCCGATGTTTCAGGTGTTCAATACCTGCAAGCACTTTATCCGCACGATCCCGAACCTTGTGTACGACGAAAGCAACGTGGAGGACATCGACACCCGGCAGGAGGATCACATTTACGACGAGTGCCGCTATGTGCTGATGGAGAACCCTATCAGCCCGCCGGTGCGCTGTGCTGCGCCGCCCATGCCCGACGACCCGCTGAACCTGCACAAGCGGGCAAGATTTTACAGAATTTAAAGGAGAAACGCAATGGACGATTACGAGAACGAAGCTTTGCCCGTGGGTGAAGCACAGGTGGCCGAGGCCATGCAGACCTTGCAGCGGTACAAGGCGGGCAAGGCTGCGCTGGACAAGCGCATTGTGGATAACGAGCTGTGGTTCCGCATGGGCCACTGGAAAAACTACCAGAATCCCATGATGCCCGGCAAGGCTCAACCTTCCAGCGGGTGGCTGTTCAACAGCATTGCCAACAAGCACGCCGATGCCATGGACAACTACCCGGAACCGAACGTGCTGCCCCGGGAGGCAGATGACGAGAACACCGCACGGGCACTTTCCAGCGTTTTGCCGGTGGTGCTGGAACAGGCCGACTACGAGCAGGTGTACAGCGACTGCTGGTGGCGCAAGCTCAAACAGGGCACCGGCGTGACCGGTATCTTCTGGGACCCTGCAATGCGCGGCGGCATTGGCGACATTGCGGTGCGCAGCGTGAACCTGCTGATGCTCTACTGGGAGCCGGGCGTGGCGGATATTCAGGCATCGCCGGACTTTTTCAGCCTGAGCCTTGAGGACACGGCCCGGCTGTGCGCGCAGTACCCGCAGCTGGCAGGACACACCGCCAGCGTGCTGGACGTGCCCCGGTACATCCACGATGAAGGGCAGGACACCAGCTCCAAGAGCGTGGTGGTGGACTGGTACTACAAGCGCCCGGATGAAACGGGGCGCATGGTGCTGCACTACTGCAAGTTCTGCAACGGCGTGGTGCTGTACGCCAGCCAGAACGACCCGGCGCTGGCAGAAAGCGGCCTGTACGACCACGGGCAGTACCCCTTTGTATTTGACCCGCTGTTCGTGGAGGAGGACAGCCCGGCGGGCTTTGGCTACATCGATGTGATGAAGGACTGCCAGACGGCCATTGACAAGATGAACCATGCCATGGACGAGAACGTGCTGCTGAGTGCAAAGCAGCGGTATGTGCTCAGCGACACGGCAGGGGTCAACGAGGAAGAACTGGCCGATTTCAGCCGGGACATCGTGCATGTGGTGGGACGGCTCAACGACGACAGTTTCCGTCCGCTGCAGACGGCGGGCCTGCAGGGCAACAGCCTGAGTTACCGCCAGAGCCGCATTGAAGAGCTGAAGGAGATCAGCGGCAACCGGGACATGACGCAGGGCGGCACTGCCGGAGGTGTGACCGCAGCCAGCGCCATTGCGGCCTTGCAGGAGGCAGGCAGCAAACTCAGCCGCGATATGCTCAAGAGCGCCTACCGTGCTTTTGCAAAGCAGTGCTATCTCATCATCGAGCTGATGCGCCAGTTCTACGACGAGCAGCGGGTATTCCGCATCGTGGGCGAAAGCGGCGAGAGCCGGTTCGTGCCCTTCTCGGCGCAGGCGCTGCGGGCGGTGCCCGGCGGCAGCGTGGGCGGCGTGGAACTGGGCAGCCGGGAGCCGATCTTTGACATCGTGGTGAGCGCCGCCAAGAAGAGCACCTTCAGCCGCCTTTCCCAGAACGAGACGGCCAAGGAGTGCTATCAGCTGGGCTTTTTCAAGCCGGAAAATGCCGATGCCGCCCTTGCGGCACTGGAAATGATGGACTTTGAAGGCATTGAGAAGGTGCGCCAGCGGGTGCGGCAGAACGGCACCCTTGCCCAGCAGCTGGCTAGGATGCAGCAGCAGATGGCACAGATGGCGGCGGTGATCGCCCAGCAGGGCACCGGGCCTGACGAACCGGCCCGCAGTGCAGGCGGTGCGTCTGCGCAGAAGGACGGGCAGGCGGTAAAGCTGGCGGGCCTTGGCAATGCCCTGCCGGTGGCCGCCGCTGCACGTGCCATGGACATCCATTAAAAAGGAGGTGAATTTTATGATGAAAGTTTGTTACAGCGAGATGGATACCCCCGCCGGGCTGAGTTGCCGGCTGGAAGCTGCCGGTCATGCAGGCTATGCGCCTGCCGGGCAGGACATCGTTTGTGCAGGAGCCAGCACCGTGATGCAGGGCCTTGTGTACCTGCTGGCCGGGGAAGAGAACGCCCACAGCGAAGCCTTTGATGAGCCGGACGGCCCGCGTCTGGCAGTGAGCGTGGATGCGCCCTGCGAAGAATGGGTGCGCGGTGCCTTTGAGCTGGCCAAAGCCTGCTTTGTGCTGCTGGCCGAACGCTACCCGGAGAATGTCCGCTTTGCAGATGTGAGCCGCAGAGGAAAGGAGAGCATGATGGATCTGCAGCTGTTTGCAGCGGAGGCGACCGCCGCCTGCGGCGGAAACAGGGAGCCGAGGCTGGGGCAGCGGCCAGCAGAACACGAGTGCCGCTCAAGGCACGAAGTGGACGCTGGGAGCCGCAACCCGTGGGGAGCCTTTATGCTACAGCTCTTTGCAGAGGGAGAAGCCGCTTCCCCTGCCCTGAGCGAAGCGCAGACCCGGCAGGCGGTGGCCTCCGGCACCATGAAGCCGGACGAAGCAAAAGTACCCGCTGCGCCGCAGGATTCGGTAGAGAAAACCGTAGAGCTGCAGCCGGAAAAGCCCCGGCAGGAACTGCCTGTGCAGCGCCCAGAACTGCCGCCGCTGTCCAGCTTTGCCCGCAGCACACAGGCTGCTGTGCACAGCCTGCATGCCCGCTGGGCGGCAGAGGAAGCGGCCATGCGCCGCAGCCAGCCGGACTTCGATCTGCAGAACGAGCTGCGCAGCCCGGAGATGCGCCGCCTGATGCAGCTGCCCGGCATGAGGGTGCGGGATGCGTACCGTCTGGCCCACTACGACGAAAACCTGCGCACTGCAGCGCAGGCTGTGGAGCAGGGCGTGGTGGAACGCATTCAGCAGCGGGCCGCACGGCCCACCGAAAACGGCATCCGGCCCGGCGGCGCGGCTACCGTCCGCCCGGATGTAGCCAGCATGACCCGCGCCCAGCGAGAAGCACTGGAACGCCGTGTGCTCCACGGAGCACAGATCGAATTGTGACTATTTTACAAGAGAAAGGAATATGAGCATGAACAAGAATTTCAACATCCAGCTGTTTGCGGAAAACCTGAACACCACCGCTACCATGTCGAAAGAGATGAAGACCTTCTACGAGAAGCGTCTCATCGATCAGGCAGAGCCGCGTCTGGTGCACGACCAGTTTGCGGACTACTACCCTGTGCCCCAGAACGGCGGCAAGACCATTGAGTTCCGCAAGTACGACAGCCTGCCCAAGGCATCCACTCCGCTGACCGAGGGCGTGACCCCGAACGGTCAGGCACTGAATGTGACCACCATCACCAGCGATCTGCACCAGTACGGCGGCTGGACTCCGCTGACCGACGTGCTGCAGATGACCGCCATTGACAACAATGTGGTGCAGGCCACCCGTGTGCTGGCAAGTCAGGCAGGCCGCACCATGGACAGCATTACCCGCGATGTGCTGGCGGGCGGCACCAATGTGATCTATGCGCCCAAGCTGGCCGCAGGCGGCACCGAGACTGCCGTTGCCAGCCGCAAGGCACTGGACAAGACCTGCACCCTGACCCCGAAGCTGTTCTTTCAGGCAGCGGCGCAGCTGGGCGCGATGAACGCCGACCCCATCGGCGACAGCTACATTGCCATCATCCACCCCTACGCTGCCTACGACCTGAAGACCAGCAAGGAGTTCATTGAGGTGCACAAGTACGCCGACCCGGACACCATGTTCCGCGGCGAGATCGGCAAGCTGGGCAACATCCGCTTCATCGAGACCAGCGAGGCCAAGATCTGGAAGGATTCCACCTGCCCGGACGGTCTGGCTGTGTTCGGCACGCTGGTGCTGGGTGCCCACGCCTACGGTGTGACCGAGCTGGAAGGCGGCGGTCTGGAGCACATCGTCAAGCAGCTGGGCTACGGCGACGACCCGCTGAACCAGCGCGCTTCCGTGGGCTGGAAGGGCATGCGTGCGGCAGAGCGTCTGGTGGAGCAGTACATGGTGCGCATTGAAAGTGCGTCCAGCTATTCCGCCACCGCTGCTGCAAACTGAGGAGGCGTGAGCCATGGCTGAAAAGAAAAATGTGCGCATCCGGCTGTTCAAGGATAACAGCCGCTACAAGGGCGATCTGTTCGTCAGCGTGAACGGTGTGAACTATAAGATCCGCCGCGGCGTGGAGGTGGAAGTGCCGCCCGAAGTGGCCGAGGTGCTGGAGCACAGCCAGATGCAGGATGAGCTGACCGCCGCCCGCATTGCGGCGGCAGAGAACGCCGCCCAGTAAACCCGAAACAGACAAAAAGCCCGGCTGGGGAGCCTGCCCGGCCGGGCCTTTATAAAAAGGAGAGTGAACATATGACCGTAGGACAGGCGCTGGAACGCGCCGAAGAGCTGCGCCCGGGCAGCCGCATTGCGCTGGCCACCCGGCAGGCGTGGCTGAAGGAAGCAGACGCGATGCTGCGGGAACGCTTTTTTAAAAACAGCATCACAGATGCATACGACGATGTGGGCGCAGACCTTGCATGGGACGACAGCCTGCAGGACGACGATGTGCTGCTGGCACCGGCACCTTTTGATGCGCTGTATCCGCATTATCTGTGTGCCATGACCGATGCGGCCCTTGGTGAGACCGACCGCTACGTCGGGGAGCAGGCCCAGTACAACAGTCTGCTGGCAGATCTGGCGGCGTGGCTGCGGCGCAGCTACCCGACCCTGACGGGTGCCCAGTGGCGCTGGTAAGGAGGTGAGAGCATGGTTCTGGCAAACAGAGCGAAGCTGCAGAACAGCCGCAGTCTTGTGCGGGTATTCGGCGGGCTGAACGAGACCTATGCCTGCTCGGAAGCAGAGTACAGCGCGGGCGTGAATTTTTCTGCCCGGGATTTCCCGGCGCTGAGCACCCGCAAGCCGCGCCGCAAGCTGAGGGAGTTGACCGGGCTGAACGGCATGTATCACCTGAACGGGCTGCTGACCGTCTGCGGGAAGGATCTGATCTACACGCCGGATGCCGACGGCGCGGACCCGGTGACCTGCACCGAGGCAGTGACCGACGGCAAAAAGGCACTGGTGGGCATTGGTACAAAAATCCTGATCTTCCCGGACAAGGTAGCCTTTGATACAGCGGACGGAAGTGTTTCGGCACTGGGAGCTGTATGGCAGGCAGAGGGACAGAGCGTGCAGTTTGCACCCTGCGATGCCGCGGGCAAGGTCTACGAGGTGAGCGGTTACGGCAAGGAGGAACCGGAGAAGCCTGCAGACGGACAGCTCTTTTTGAAGGTGGAGGACGAGGAGCACCCATGGGCCAGCACCAGCACACTGGAAGAGTACAGCGCATCCTCCGGCAGCTGGACGGCAGTGCCGCTGGAATACTGCCGCATCACAGCGGCGGGCGCGCAGAGGCTATTTGCCCAGTGGGACACCGTGACCGTGCAGGGCACGGCAGCACAGCAGGCTGGCATGTGGACAAAGCTGGACGGGGATCTGGTAGTTTACGATGTGCTGGAAAACGGGCTGCGCGTGCGGGTAAGCCCGGAGGGAGATCATGTTTACGGCACGCTGGTGCAGAGCGCCGAGAGCGCCCAGTGGACCAGCTTGGACGGCAAGGAGACACGCAGCTTTGCGGTGAGCACGCCGGTGCGGATGGAACGCCGCGTGCCGGATCTGGACTACGTTACCGAGTGCGACAACCGGGTATGGGGCTGCAGCAGCAAGGAAAACGTGATCTATGCCTGCCGCTTAGGCGACCCCACCAACTGGTTTTCCTACCGAGGCATTGCGGCAGACAGCTACGCAGTGACGGTGGGCAGTGATGGTGCGTTTACCGGCGCGGCCACATGCATGGGCTATGCGCTGTTCTTTAAGGAGAACACACTGCACAAGCTCTATGGCTCCAAGCCTTCGGATTTTCAGCTCACCTCGCTGCGCTGCCGGGGCGTTGCCAAAAACGCGGCGCGCAGCCTGTGTGTGCTGAACGAGACGCTCTATTATCTTTCGCCGGACGGTGTGATGGCATGGGACGGCAGCATTCCAACAAAAGTGTCCGGCGCGTTGGATTCGGGCCGACTGGCCAATGTGCAGAGCGCGGTGGGCAGTGCGCTGGATGGCCGCTATTACCTGCATGTGGCCCGCACGGCGGCAGGCGAAAATACGGCAAGGCTGCTGGTGTACGATACCGAGCGCGCGCTCTGGAGCGAAGAAGACGTGTGCTCCTACGAGATGACCAGCACCGGCGGACAGCTTTATCTGTGGGACGGGCAGGCACTATGGGCCGCAGATCCCAGCCGCGAAGCGGACTGGCAGGCCACCGACGGTGTGGAGGAAAAGCTGAACTTTGAGCTGACCACTGGTGACATTGGGCTGGACGGGGCCGAGGACCGGTATCTTTCCCGACTGACGCTGCGGCTGGATGCCGAGTGCAGCAGTACGGTGGAGGTGGCCGCCAGCTATGACGGCGGCCCATGGGAGACGGTGGCAAGCCTGACGGCACAGGACAAGCGGCGCAGCTTTGATCTGCCGTTCGTGCCCCGGAGGCACGGCACCCTGCGGCTGCGCCTGAAGGGCAGGGGACAGATCACCCTGCGCAGCATTGCAAAAACAATGGCCGCTGCCAAGGGCGGCATTGCAGGCGGGGAGGTGTGACGAATGGCAAGCGTGATGGGCATTAACAAGATCGGTCTGCCCAAGCTCAGTGAGAACATGGACCCGGAGGATGCCCGTGCCCTGCGCAGCTACCTGTACCAGATGCAGGAACAGCTGCAGTATGTGCTGAGCAATCTGGACGTTGAGAACATGTCCGACGAGATGCGCACGAAACTGCAGAATTTATAAGGAAAGGATCATATATGGCAAACAGAAAGAAAAAGGACGAAGCACTTGCCGTTGTGCAGGCGCAGACGGAGGGCAGCGGCCAGCCTGCCGTGCAGAGCGGCTATTCGGCAGCGGGACTGGACAGCCGCTCGGAGGTGGAAAACGCGCTGGCAAATTCCAGCTACAAGCCCAGCCAGACCGTGACGGATGCCGCAGATGCGCTGAAGGAGTGGCAGGCAAACCGCCCGGGCGATTATCAGAGCAGCTATCAGGAGCGGATCGACCAGCTTTTGAACCAGCTGCTGCAGCGTGAGAGCTTTCAGTACAGCTACACCAAGGATCCGCTCTACCGCCAGTACGAGCAGAACTATTTGCAGAACGCCCACAACGCCAGCGCAGATGCTGCGGCGCAGGCTGCAGCCCTGACCGGCGGTTATGGCTCCAGTTATGCCACGAGCGCCGCCCAGCAGGCGTATCAGCAGCAGATCGGTGCGCTGAGCAGTGCCATCCCCACGCTGTACAGTCTGGCACTGGATACGTATACCAGCGGCGGCAACGAGCTGGTGAGCCAGCTGGATCAGCTGAACAACAGCGAACAGGATGCCCAGCGGCAGTACAACAACAAGCTCTCGGACTACTACACCCAGCTGCAGCAGAAGGGCGAAGCATACAACAACGCCTATGCGCAGGACTACGGCGCGTATCAGGATTATCTGAGCCAGCTGGGCACCCTGCACGATTATTACTCCGCGCAGGAACAGCAGCAGGCAGCACGCCGCCAGCAGGTGTTCAGCAATGTGATGACCGTGCTGGGTGTGCTGGGCGATGCGGTGCAGATCGTTCTCAGCGGCACCACGGGCGTTGGCTCCATGCTGAGCGGCCTGCTGAATACCGGCTACAACATCTACTCCGGCAACCGTCAGTACGAGGCAGACCGTGCGGACACTCAGTGGAACCAGCAGCTGCAGGAGCGTCAGTATCAGGACAGCCTGAACCAGCAGCGCTACGAGAACGAGACGAGCGAGCGGGAGTATCAGGACAAACTCAACCAGCAGAAATTCAACAACGATGTCACAAGCCAGAAGCTGAACATCGCACTGGGCGAGTGGAACCTGAAAAAGTCCAATGCGGCGCAGAAAGCAAGCCGCGCTGGCAGCACGGCGGCAGGCAGTAAGACTGGCGGCACTGCCACGGGCAGTACGTCCTCCGGTACAGCCAACCGCAGCACGGGCACTGCCACCCGTCTGGGCAGTGACACCTCCCGGAATGTGACGGTGCCCTACATGGCCATGCTGATGCGCAGCCAGGGCAAGAGCGATACCAGCATCAGCACCGCACTGCGGCAGGATGGCTATTCCAGCGCAGAGATCGCACAGATCCTGCAGCAGATGAGGCGCTGACCGTTCGGGTGGATACCAAACAATAAAAAGCATGTGCAGAGCACACAGGAGCCGTTCCGGCCAGAGGTGTTCTGCACATGCTTTTTTAGCAGAAAATAATGGCGTGCTGTTCGAGTCCCACTGGGATACCCCACCAAATAAAAAAATCCGCTGTTTTGAACAGCGGCAGAAGGTTCCCCGGTAGACATTCCTAAGGGATGGAACCCGCAGGCTAACCAACAGCCCACTGGGCTGTTGGTTGCTCTGCCGCTGATGCGTCAGAGCCGCCTTGTTCGAGCCCCACTGGGCACCCCGCCAAATAAAAAAATCCGCCGATGCAAAGCATCAGCGGATTTTTTGGTGGGGTGCCCAGTGGGACTCGAACCCACGGTCTCCAGATCCACAATCTGGCGCGTTAACCGACTACGCTATGGGCACCACATAGATGCGCCCGAAGGGACTCGAACCCCCGGCCCACTGCTTAGAAGGCAGTTGCTCTATCCACCTGAGCTACGGGCGCACGTTGTAATCCCATGGGTTCCATTATGGCGGCAGCTGTGTGTCGGCACACGCTGCGAGAAGTATAATACCATACAGGCCCCATTCTGTCAAGCAAAAAATGCAAAAATCTTTTTTCTTTTTTCAAAGCCCGCAAAGCACTGCTTTACAGCAGCCACATGCCTGCAAAGCCCAAAGCAAAGCCAAGCGCGGCTCCGCCCACGACATCGCGGATATGGTGCACGCCGGTCAGCACACGGCCAACACAGATGAGCACCGTGATGCCCACCATCGCCCAGCCCGCCTTCGGGTAGAAATACATCCATGCCATGGCCAGCACGGAAGCGCTCAGCGCGTGGCGGGAGGGGAAGGAGTGTCCCCGGGTCTCCTTGTGCCGCAGCGGTTCAAAGCCGGGCTGTTCATAGGGACGCGGCAGGTTCAGCCTGTCCCGCAGGATGGTGCCGCCCCAGAAGGTAAGCCCCGGCACGAACACCGTCCGCGCAATGACGGCGGTGAGGTCCAGCGCGGCCTGACGCTGACTGCCCAGCAGCCGAAACAGCCGGACGTTCAGCAGGCAGAGCAGCACCGGATAACATACAAAAGGGATGAGCGGCAGCCAGCGGTCCAGTGCCACCACACAGCGCTTGGCTGTGGGGTGGGCATCCATCCAGCTGTGCAGGGCGTGATAATGTTCTGCGGTCAAAAAAGATCCCTCCGCATCGGGCACCTGAAAAATTAAAAGCAGGTGTCCAGATAATTTTCCACATCAAAGGGTTCCGGGGTGGAATCCTTGCGCAGGTACAGCGGGTGGTGGGGGTGGCCCTTTTTGCTGTGCCTGCCAAAGGTGACCCACGGGATCTCCCGCTCCCGCGTCAGGGCCACCATCTCCCGCATCAGGCCGGGCAGATAGTCCCGCTTTTCGATCAGCGTGCCCCACGCTGCCCACATGGTGGGTTCGGTCTGGGCCAGAACGGCTTTGAGCCAGCGCAGGTTTTCGTCACACAGGGCGCGGTCCGGCACACGGTCCATATCGTTAGGGTCGGTGGCGCGCTGGGGATACACGTTGAACATGATCCAGCTGTCAAAGCCGTTGGCGGCGGCAAGACGCTCCACACTTTTCAGGGTGGGGTCCAGCGCACCGGGCTGGGCGGTGCTGGGGTTGATGCCAATGCATACCAGCGGGTGGGTGCCAACGCGGCCCAGTACGTAACGGTAAGGCTGATATGTATGCGGCTCGTAATACCAGATGCCGCCGGGATATTCGTCGGCCTTGAGAACGGGGATCTGTTCGGTCTGCATGGAAAGAATGCTCCTATCATTGTTTGCTTTCTATTATCGTACCTGAAACTGCAGGATAAATCAACTCTTTTGTGCGGAAAATCCTCCCATAAAATCAAATTTCATGGTATACTAAAGAAGGACGCTGCGGCAGCTGGCTGCAGCGCATTGCAGATGAGAAAAAGGAGCAACTATGCTGGAAGATTACAAGAACGCACTGAAGAGCGGCCAGCGTGCTTACCGTGCCTGTGTGGCGCGCGGCCAGTCGCCGTATCTTGCGGTGCTGGACGATATTCTGGTCAATGTGAACATCGTGGCGCAGGAGCCGCTGGGCCTTGTGGAGATCCCGGCGGAAAGCATCGTCGGCACAAAGACCAGCGGCCGTCACACCGCCTTTGCACCGAACTTTATGCCCCTGCTGGAGCCGGACACCGAGTTTGCAGGCAAGTGGTCAAACCTCTGCGATGCACATCTGGAAGAGGGCATCCACACCCCCATCATCGCCTACGAGTTCCTGAACAAATTCTATGTGCAGGAAGGCAACAAGCGGGTATCGGTGCTCAAGTATTTTGATGCGGTCAGGATCGCGGGCACGGTCACGCGGCTCGTCCCGGAACGGAACGACAGTCTGGAAAACCGTATCTACTACGAATTTCTGGATTTTTACAAGCTCTCCAAGGTCAACGATGTGCATTTCTCCCGTCTGGGGGGTTACGCAAAATTGCAGACGCTGGTGTGCAAGGCCAGCGGTGAAAGCTGGACGGATGATGACCGGCTGAGCTTTTCCTCCTTCTATACCATGTTCCGCCAGCAGTTTCTGGCTCTGGGCGGCGGCGGACTGAATCTGACTGCCGGCGATGCCATGCTGGTGTATCTGTCGGTCTACCGTTACGCGGATGCCTGCGAGAGTACGCCCAGCCAGATGAAGCAGAATCTGGAAAAGCTGTGGGATGAGGTGAAGGTGCTCACCGAGCCGCAGGCCGTGGCCCTTTCGCTGGAGCCGAAGCAGGGCCCAGGCGAACCGCTGCTGGCAAAGCTGAACATCTTTACAAAGCCCAGCGAGCTGCGGGTGGTGTTCCTGCACGAGCACAACGCCGAAAACAGCGCATGGGTGCGCGCCCACGACAAGGGCATCGAAGCGCTGCAGCAGGCGTTCCCGGACCGGGTATTCATCACCCGCAAAGAGAACATCGAGCCTGAGGTGGACGCGGAGCAGGTGCTGGAGGATGTGGCTCACGACAATGCCGACGTGGTGTTCACCTCAAGTGCCCGGATGCATACCGCCTGCCTGAAGGTGGCGGCCCAGCACCCCAAGACCCGCATCCTGAACTGCTCGCTCAACGCGCCGCATCCGCTGGTGCGCACCTACTATCCCCGCATGTATGAAGTGACCTATCTGCTGGGAATGCTGGCCGGTGTGCTGACCAAGACCGACCGCGTGGGCTATGTGGCGGCAAACCCGGTGTACGGCATCCCGGCGGCAGTAAACGCCTATGCGCAGGGCCTGAAGACCGTGCGCCCGGACGCAAAGGTGGTGCTGCGCTGGGCCTGCCTGCCGGACCCGGCACACCCGCTGGATTTCTCCGACCGGCCGGATGTGGAGATCTTCTATGCCCGGGATAACCGCGAGCCGGAAGGCACCCACCGGGACTACGGCCTTGTGCGCCGCATGCCGGACGGCAGTTTGCAGCCGCTGGGCCTGCCCGTGTGGCGGTGGGATACCTTTTATACCGAGATCATCCGCTCCATTTTTGACGGCGCGTGGGACAGCGATGCAGCGGGAGCCAGAGCCGTGAATTACTGGTGGGGGATGAGCAGCGGCGCAGAGGAGATCGATTACAGCAAAGACCTGCCCGCAGGCACTTTACAGCTGCTGGACCTGATGGAAAAGATGCTGAGCGAGAACAACCTGCGCATCTTCCCGGAAGACCTGTACGCGCAGGGGCATGTGCTGCACTCGCCGGAGGCCGTGGTCTACAGTCCCAAGGAATTGATGGAGATGGACTGGCTGGACGAATGCGTGGAAGGTGCGCTGCCGCACTACGATGAACTGGATGTAAAAACGCATGTGCTTATGGCGATCAACGGCCTCAATACCCTGAAAGGGTTTGTGAAATAAGCGGCCCTCAGGCCGAGAGAGAACGGAGCAAACCGATGTGAAAATTCTTGCAATTTCGGATGTGCCCTCTAAAGCACTGTGGGACTACGGTACCCGCGAACATCTGGAAGGCATCGACCTGATCCTTTCCTGCGGGGATCTGCCGCAGAAGTATCTGGAATATCTTACGAACTTTACGGCTGCGCCCATCTTGTATGTCCACGGCAACCACGACGGCAGTTACAGGGAAAATGAACCTGGCGGATGCATTTGTGTGGACGACAGCGTGTATGTGTGGAAGGGCCTGCGCATTATGGGACTGGGCGGCAGCATCCGCTACAATAACCGGGAGGACAGCTTCCAGTATACGGAAAGGGAAATGCGCCGCCGTGTGCGCAAACTCTGGCGCAAGGCCCATCATGTGGGCGGCATCGACCTGCTGCTCACCCACTCCCCGGCGGCTGGCCTGAACGACAGCACGGATCGTGCTCACAAGGGCTTTGCGTGCTTCAATGATCTGATGGATGAATACGAGCCGCAGTGGTTCGTGCACGGCCATGTGCACCTGAACTATGATGCAAAGCTGCCGCGCGTATGCACCCGCGGCAAGACCACCGTGATCAACGCTACCGAGCGCTATGTGTTCGAGATCCCGGACCCGGACCCCGTGATCCAGCATTATCCGTTCTGGAAAAGATGGTTTGATGTAAAATGAAAAGCTGCCTTGCATTTTTGGATGCAGGGCAGCTTTTTTACGGTTTAAAATGGAGCCTTGTGTGGGAACGGACAACCTGCCGCAAAACAGGTGCGGAGTGCTTTGCAGCAGGAGAAAAGAAGACAGGAAAAGTTACAGCTCCAGCTTGCCGGAGACTTTGTTGATCACGTAATAGGCAGCGTCTTCCTCGGGCTTGACGTATACCTTGCAGGACTGCACGCCAACCTTGTGGGTAGCGCGGTAATCGGCCTTGGCACGGTCAATGATATCGGTCACGTTGTACTGTTTGCCGCTGAACTCCACGTACAGCTCCGGTGCAAGCGGGGGACGGCCGCGGCGTGCAGGGGCCTTGGCAGATTTACGGGTCTTAGACTCCTTGGCCTCAGCGGCAGGAGCTTCCACAGCAGGAGCAGCCGCTGCGGTCTTTTTCTTTTCGGGCATAGATAAACCCCTCCTTGATCGTATTTGGATGCTGCACAGGGGGCTGCACAGCATTGGCTCCATGAAATATATTATTTATATAATAAGTTTTTAGAAATGGTTTGTAAAGTCTTTTTTGCAAAAAACTTTCGGAAAAAGGCAGGAAATCGGGTGTGAAACTCACTGGAATGCATTTTGATGCAACAGTATTACGGAACTGCCACAAAAACACGCAAAAAAGGCGGACCTTTCTGGTTTGCGCCGGGAACGCTCCCGCTACAAACCCGGCGGGTAAAAGCGGCGGCTTTCCGGCCCGGATTTACTCCCGGCAAAGCTCCCTGGCGCGTTGCACAACAGGGGCAAGAAGCTCCTCGTCCCAGTCCTCGGCAAGGGTGAACAGCAGCTGATAAACGGCGGCCTGCGCCTGACCCTGCGGGCGCTTTTGGGCCAGCGCAAACGCGGCAGAAAGCATTTGCAGCTTGAGGGTGCGGATCGTTTCCGGTGCGGCCCACAGGCGGGCAAGGTCGTAATCGTTCGTGTTGCCGCAGGGCATGGCACAGGTGGCGCAGCCCGGGGCAACGCGGTGCTTTTCAGTCTGGACGATGGCAAGCATCCGCTGCAGCCTTTCCTCCGGTGCATCCGGCTGCGCGGCAAGGCGCAGACCGGCGTTCAGCACCTCGTCGGTGTCGTCCGTTTTGGGCTCGTTGGTGGTGGCCCGGGCAAGCCCCACGAGGGCACCCAAAAGGGTGTCTCTTGCCTGCTGAGCAGGGGTGACAGGCGCTTTTAAAAGTTCAGGCATGGCACAGTTCCTTTCGATGGTTCTTTCTGCGGAAAGTATAGCCGATTCTGCTATGTTTTACAAGATGAACAAAACGGAAATTAAAAATAAAATATAAGCTGCTTGTGAGTTTGATGCCGTTTGTGGTTATGACCCTATTTCGTGAAAAAAAGTTCTCAAAAAGCCCGCAGGCTTTTTGAGAACCCAATAAAAATAATAATTCCGCTAAAGATGCTCAGAGCGAAGCAGAGAGCATTTAAAATCGTACTCAGCTCAGATCAGGCCCGGCACTTCTTTTGCCAGCAGCTCCGCCAGCTGTGCGTGGCCCTTGCGGGTCAGGTGCATGAAATCCACCTTGTTGAACTCGCAGTCCTTTGCGTCCAGGAAGTGCACGCCCTGCCGCTCGCAGATGATGCGGAGCTGCCCGGCTACACCGGCAGATTTTTCCACACAGCCATCGCCCATCACAGCGTCGTGGAAGCCTGCACCGATGGGAGGAGGTGCCACCACCAGAATGTTGGGCTGCTTGGTGCCCCAGCAGTCCACGCTCTTGGCTTTGAGAATCAGCCGCTCCATGCCCGCAGCGATGCAGGCGGCGTTGGCACCAAAGCGCTCCTTCACATCATTCGTGCCCAGCATGATGATGAGCAGGTCGATGACCTCGTGGCTCTTGAGCAGGGCATAGATAACGCTGAGGGCATCCATAGATTCGTGGATGGGGTCCACAAATACGGTGGTGCGGCCGGAAAGACCCTCTTCGGTCACAAGGTATTCGTCGCCCAGCGCCTTCTGCAGGCGGCAGGTCCAGCGCTCCTCTTCATTGAAGCGGATGCCGTGGTCGGCGCAGTCGTTCGGGTCGGCACAGTAGCCGTGGGTGTTGGAATCGCCCAGACAGAGGATATGTGTTTTCATATATGATTACTCCTTTTCCATGGTCTGCCGGAAGTAGTACACTGCGCCCACCATACCGGCATCGTTGTGCAGCTGAGCGGCGCGCACTTCCAGCCCCTCTGCAAAGGCGGGCATGACCGATGCTTTCACCTTTGCGGCAATAGGTTCGATCAGCAGTTTCTGCTGCGCGCTCACGCCGCCGCCGATCAGAATGAGCTGCGGGTTGAAGATGTGCACCATGCCTGCAAGGCCCTGTGCGATCTCGTCCGTCCAGTGGTCCAGCAGGGCAAGAACTGTCTCGCTGCCTGCTTCGGCTGCGGCAAAGATGGCGCGGCCATCCTTCCAATCGGGGTTCTTTTCCTGTGCGGCGCGCACCAGCGCGGTGGTGGCAGCGTAGCGTTCCCAGCAGCCCTTTGCGCCGCAGGTACAGTCCACACCGTCCAGTGCGTGGGTGCGGTAGTGGCCCAGCTCACCGCCAAGGCCCCGTGCACCCTCTAACAAATGGCCTCCGGTCAGGATGCCGCCGCCCACGCCGGTGCCAAGGGTTACACCGATCACGTCTGTATAGCCCTGTGCAGCGCCGACCCACACTTCACCCAGCGTCATGCAGTTGGCGTCGTTGGCTAATGTGACTGGCAGGCCGAAGTCCTCTTCCAGCGCAGCTTTGATAGGACTGCCGATGTAGTTGGGAAAGTTGCCGCAGGTACTGGCCACGATGCCCTTGCGGCTGTCGATCTGACCGGTGGCCGAAACGCCGATGCCCGCAAGGCTTTCCACCGGGATGGAATTTGTGGTCAAAAACTCCTTTGCGGCCTTGCGCACGGTGGTGAGAACAGGCGTCTGGTAACCGTCAAAACTGACGCTCTCTTCGCCCTTGAGCAGCACCCTGCCGGTCTCATCCACGATGCCCAGCTTGACGGCGGTGCCGCCGATATCAATGCCAAAATACTGTTTCATCCGGCACACTCCATTTTACTTTTTTGCGGCGTTGATGGCACCGGTAAAGCGGGCCGTGATCTCTGCCGGGCGGGTGATGGCACCGCCCACCACCAGTGCGAATGCACCGGCTTCCAGTGCCTTGACCGCCTGCTCCGGGTAGTGGATGTGGCCCTCGGCAATGACCTTTGCCGGGCACTCTGCGGCCAGCTTATGGACAAAATCAAAGTCGATATCGTCAATGCCTTTTGTCTCCGGGGTGTAGCCGCGCATGGTGGTGCCCACAAAGTCGGCACCGGCTTCGGCGCAGGCCATGGCGTTCTCAAAGTTGTCGCAGTCGGCCATCACCAGCTGGTCGGGATACTTTGCCTTGATGGCGCGGATGAACTGGGCGGAGGTGGAGCCGTCCGGGCGCAGGGCACCGGTGCCCTGCACGGCAAGAATGTCTACGCCGCAGGCCACCAGCTCGTCCACTTCCTTCATGGTAACGGTGATGTACATGGGCGTGCCGGGGTAGTCCTTTTTGATGATGCCGATGACCGGCAGATCCACCACCTGCTTGATCTGGGTAATGTCCCGCACGGTGTTGGCACGGATGCCCACAGCACCGCTCATGGCGGCGGCTTTCGCCATCAGCGGCATCACGCCGCCTTCTTTCGTGTACAGGGGCTCCGTCTCCAGTGCCTGACAGGAGACGATCAGACCACCCTTGATCTGAGCAAACAGCTTTTCCTTATCCATCGTTCAATCCTCCATCCGAATCTTTACAACAGCCTTGCGCACGCCCACACAGCCGTGCTGTACAAGGCCGGGTTTGTGCAGCTCAGTAGGGAAGAACAGCACAAAGCGTCCTTCGCCCAGTGTGCCGGTCACGACACTGGCACTGTCCTGAAAACCGCAGTCGCCGGTAAAATCGCCGATCTCCCTGCCGGGATTTGTGGTAAAGCCCCAGCCCTCGCTGCCGGTGATGTCGAGCTGCAGGTCGGCGTACTTTTTGTGATATTCCGGGTGGTAGCCATCGTCCGAATGGAGCGTGGCATCCATCGTGTTAATAAAAACTTCCTCGCCATCCACCTCGGTGCGGCCCAGAGGCAGGCTGGCAGGGTCGTGGGTCAGCAGGTAATCAATGGCCGTGTCGAGATTTTTGCAAAGGCCCTTGTAGCGCGTCAGGTGCTGCAGGGTATCACAGATCATAAAACGTCCCTCCAAAAACAAGCGCCCGCTCTCCCCTCTGAAAAGAGACGGAGAGGGGCGCTGCTTCAATTTTACAGCTTTGCGATGGCAGCTTCGATCATGGCCTGTGCTTCGGCCACGATGGCTTCATCTTCCGGGATCAGGCCGGGCATCGGCTCGCGCACGCCGCCCAGCTCCAGACCGTACATCCGGCGCAGGATCTCCTTCTGCACGGCGTACAGGTTGCCGTGGGCTTCGCACATCTTGTAGATGATGCGGTCGGCATCGTACTGGATGGCGCGGGCGGCTTCGATCTCGCCCTTGTTGATGTGGTCGTTCATGGCCAGATACAGCTCGGGCATGACGGCGTAGGTGCCGCCGATGCCGCCGTCTGCGCCGATCACGCGGCCGGAAACAAACTGCTCATCGGGGCCGTTGAACACCACAAAGTTCCCCTCGCCGCGGGCGGCGATACCGGCATCCTTGAACATCTGGATGTCCTGGGTGGGCATGGAGCTGTTCTTCACAGCCACTACATTGGGGTTCTTGAGCATTTCCTTCAGCAGGCTCATGGTCAGGCCGGTGCCTGCCAGCTGCGGGATGTTGTAGATGACGAACTCGGTGTTGGGAGCAGCAGCGGACATATCGTTCCAGTACTTTGCAATGGCGTACTCCGGCAGGTGGAAGTAGATGGGAGGAATGGATGCAATGGCATCCACGCCCACGCTCTCGGCATGGCGGGCCAGCTCCACGCTGTCGGCGGTATTGTTGCAGCCGACATGCGCAATGACGGTCAGCTTGCCCTTGGCTTCGCTCATCACGGCTTCCAGAACGGCCTTGCGCTCATCCACGTGCTGGTAGATGCACTCGCCGGAGGAGCCGCCTACATACACGCCCTTGACGCCCTTGGCGATCAGATGGCGGGTAAGGGACTTGACACCCTCGGTAGAAATATTGCCCTCTGCGTCGTAGCAGGCGTAAAAGGCGGGGATGACACCCTGATATTTTTTGATATCTTTCATGTTCCAAACCCTTCTTTAAAAATAGTAATAAATACAGATGAAATGGTTTTGCATCAAGCTCGTACGCTTTCTGTTCCGGGCAGCGGCATCAGCGCCCTCTTGCGGTGCCCTGCATCCGCTTCGGCCCTTGGGCGGGCCTTGCGTCTTGCAGACCGCTGCGCCAAAAATCCCTCCCTGCATGCCCCTTTTTGTCGCTGCGCGACATCTTCCCCCGGCCGGGGGAAGTCTTTGCCCGCAGGCGGCAGTCGGGATTTTAGCCCTTAACAGCACCCATTGCGATGCCCTTGGTAAAGTACTTCTGGAAAATGAGGAAGATGATGATGATAGGCACAGCAGCCAGTGCGGCACCTGCCATGATCAGGCCAAAGTCGGTGCTGTTCTCAGCCTGCAGCTTTGCAATGCCCAGCGAGATGGTCAGGTTGCTGGTGCTGGACAGCATGATCAACTGCATGAAGTAGTCGTTCCAGCTGTTGATGAAGGTAAAAATGGCCAGTGCACCGATGCCCGGCTTGACCATGGGCAGCACGATGTCGATGAAGGTCTTGGCCTCGCTTGCACCGTCGATGCGGGCTGCTTCCAGCATCTCAGTGGGGATGCCCTCACTGAACTGCTTCATCAGGAACACACCAAAGGGCCAGCCCACGATGGGGAAGATGACGGCCCAGATGGTGTTGTACAGGTTCAGGCTGCTCATTTCGCGCAGCAGGGGGATCAGAATGACCTGCTTGGGCAGAGCCATTGCACACACGATGAGGGTGAACAGCAGCTTGCGGCCTACAAAGCGCTTTTTTGCCAGTGCATAGCCGGCCATGGCGGCGGTGATGCAGGTGAGGATCATAGACATGACGGCCATGAACACGGTGTTGAGCATCCAGCGGATGGCAGCGGGAGCGGTGGGGCCTACCGAGAAGTAGATGGGCTCGCCGTTAGCGCTGAACTTGGAGCCAAAGGGCACAGCCAGCTGCCACAGCGGGGCGCTCTTGCCGGAAAACAGCTTCTGGTAGTTGGTCAGCACCCACTGGCTGGGCCACCATTCCGGGGTGGTGGCGTTGATGGCGGCACCGGTCTTGAAGGAACCGGTGATGATCCAGTACAGCGGGAAGGCGAACAGCACCGCAACGATGCTGATGAGGATCAGCGTCAGGATCATGTAGGCGCTCATTCTCTTGAGCTTGCTGGGGTGACGCTTCAACGGTTTTTGCTTTTTTGCAGCGGCATTTGCACTCATTGTCCGGCACCTCCTTTAATTATCCTGGTTGCCCAGCTTGAACTGAACAGCCGACAGAATGGCGATGATGACTGCCAGCACAACACCCATTGCGTTGCCGTAGCCGTAGCGGTACAGCTTGAAGGCGGTGTAGTAGATGTAGTACATGATGGTATCGGTGCTGTGGTTGGGGCCGCCGGAAGTCAGCAGCTGGATCAGCGCAAAGCACTGGAAGGAGTTGATGGTGGTAATGACCAGAATGTACAGGGTGGTGGGCATGATGGCGGGCCACTTGATCTTCCAGAAACACTGGAAATCGGTGGCACCGTCCACTTCTGCGGCTTCCACGATGGACTGGTCCACATTACCCAGAGCGGAAACGTACAGCACGATGGGCTGGCCCACAGAGGTGGTGAGCAGGATCAGGATGATGCAGCCCAGAGCAAAGCGCTCATCGCCCAGCCAGTTGATGTTCTTGTCAATGAGGCCCAGAGTCTTGCCCAGATAGTTGAAGATGCCGTAGTAGTTGTTGTACATCCACTTCCACACCACGGTAACAGCCACGGAGCCGGTGACCACGGGCAGGTAGAACACGCAGCGGAAAAGGCTGGTAGCCCACTCGGGCAGGTCTACGATGGCAGAGGAAACCCACAGCGAGAAGGCACAGGTCACGGGCACGGACACCACCACGATGATGAAGGTGTTCTTTAAGGCACCCAGAAAGATGGGGTCTGTGAACAATTCCTTATAGTTTGCAAGGCCCACAAAGATATCGGCACGGTTCATGGTGGAATCGAAGAAGCTGGTCACCACGCACAGCACCATGGGGTAAATGACGAAGCCCAGAAAGAAGATCAGGCTGGGCAGCAGGAAGCAATAGGAAGCGAAGGTCTCGCGCCGTACCAGCGCACTGCTGCGCTTAGGCTCTTTGATCGCCGTTTTTGCAGCCAAGAGAATCACCGTTCCTTTCGGTTATGATTTTTTTTTTACAAATAAAGCCCCTCCCTCGTCGGGATCTTCGAGGAAGGGGCGAAGCGTCAATAATTATCTGCCCCCGGCAGAGTGGATGGGCTTATGCCTGTGCGGCAGCGTTTGCGTTGTCCACAAAGGTCTTGACGGCAGTCTCGACATCCTCACCGGAGCCGACGCGCTGCAGCATGTTCCACCACTCGGTACGTGCGGTTGCCCAGCCCGGAGTGATCTGGTAGTAGTCGCCCAGATAAGCCATGAACTTGCTGTACTCGCTCATGATCTCGTTGTCGGCGTAGATATCGCCCACGCTGGTGCGGACCGGGAAGTAGGTGGAAGCCAGCACACTGTCCTTGACCTGATCGGGGTCGGCAGCGATGAAGTCGATGAAGGTCCTGGCTGCTTCGATCTTGGCCTCGTCGCCGTTATCAAAGATGCCGAAGCCCCAGATGCCGCCACACAGCTTCGGGTCGCCGCTGTCGGTGGGGAAGGCCATGGGGAAGATCTCGTCGCCATCGTTGGTCAGACCGGCGGCATTGTTGTCGCTGTTGGCCTGCTGTGCAATGTTCCAGCAGAATGCCATCTGCAGGGTGCCGTTGCGGAACAGGGTGATCTCGTCGCCGCCTGCGATGGAAGCGTCAAAGTTGATGCCCTTGGTGTCGTGCAGGGTCTGGATCGCCTTGATGTTCTCGGCGGAGTCGGCAGTGTACTTGGTGTGGGCTGCATCGGTAAAGGTGCCGCCGTACATGTTGTTGATGATGGCGCGGGTGCCCTGGTCGCCGCCCTGACCTGCGCAGTAGATGGCTGCAACGTTCTCGTAACCGCCGTTGTACAGGGCATCAACGGTCTTCAGGAAGCCATCGGTGCTCCAGGTATGCTTGTCGGTATCAATGTACTGGTCAGCGCCCACTTCCTTGACCTTGGTCATGTTCACGGCCATGCAGTGTGCGGTCATGCACAGGGGATACTCGTAGTAGTTGCCGGCAGTGTCCTTGCAGGCGGACTCAACGGACTCGTAGATGTCCTTCTTGGCATCGTCGGTCCACAGGTCGTTCAGCGGAGCCATAACGCCCTTTGCGCCCCAGTTTGCAACCAGACGCTCGGGACCTTCCATGATCAGATCAGGTGCGCTGCCGCCCTCGATGGCGGTGTTCACCTGATCGTCGCCGTTGGTGTAGTCCAGATACTCCACAGTGACCTTGATGTCAGGATACTTTGCGTTGAAGCTGGAAATCAGACCCTGAACGGTCTCGTCATTGCCCCAGCCGCCGATGGGGTATGTCCACAGCTTGATGCTGGTGGAAGAAGCAGCTGCGCTTGCAGCGGTAGAACCTGCGGTGGAAGCAGCAGTGCTGGTGCTTGCAGAAGAGCCGCCGCATGCGGCCAGAGCGCCGGCTGCGCCCAGAATGCCAGCGGCCTTCAGGAACGAACGGCGGGAAATGCAGTTTTTCATAGTAGTTTCTCCTTCGCATTCAAGATGCTTCACGTTGTTGGCGGCCTGCCGTGCCAGCGGCCGCTCTTGATGGCTCCATTATAGAAAAATATTTTCATTTTGTCCATTCATGGTTTTCATAAATTTTCAGAATGACAGTGTACATTGTGCACAAAAGCGTGGGATATATGTTGAAATGCAAAGAAAATCTTGCTTTGCTCTTCTGAAATTATTACAAAATGGTACAAACCCACCAAAACGATAGTGAAAATGTTTTTCTAAACAAAAATGTAAAATTGAAAGATATTTTCACAGAATGGCCGGTTTTTCCGCCAAAACTGTGTGCTCTGCACAGAACTGCGAGCCAAAATGTGGGCAATGCGTCTCTTGCGAAGCGGGGACGATTCTTTTATACTTTTTACAAAGGTGAATGAAACGGTCGGCAGCTGATCCGGGTCGGTGGACTGCTGCGCCGGAAAAGAGGAAAAAGAAAAAATGGCAACGAATTTTTGGGAGCTGCTGCAGCAGCATCAGGGCGACCTGACAAAATCGGGCCGCACCGTGGCGGACTATCTTGTGCAGCACGCGGCAGAGGCACAGTATCTGTCCATCTCCTCGCTGGCAAAGGAGTGCTGTGTGGCAGAGGCAACGGTGTTCCGCTTCTGCCGGGCGCTGGGGTTTGAGGGCTATCATGAAATGCGCATTGCGCTGGCGCAGGCCAACGCCACCGGTGCACTGGTCAACCAGCATGTGCCGGAGCCGGATGCCGACACGGCAACTTTGTGCGAGCACGCCAGCGCCCTGCTGATGACTACTATCAACGGCACCCAGAACAATCTTTCGCCGGAGGCGGTGGACAAGGCTTCGGAGCTGATGCACAAGGCCCGGCAGGTGTACTGCCTTGGTCAGGGCGGCAGCATGTATATTGCAAATGATATCTGCGCCCGCTTTGCCTGCATCTCCACCAAGTTCCGCACGGCAGGCGACAGCCATATGCAGCTGATCACGGCCAGCCTGATGACCCCGGAGGATGTGGTGCTGTTCGTTTCCTATTCCGGCGCTACCCGCGATATGCTGGAAACGCTGCGCGCGGCCAAGGCGGCGGGCGCAAAGATCATTCTGCTCACCCATTATGAGGATTCGCCCGGCGCAAAGCTGGCGGATATCGTGCTACTGTGTGGTGCGCAGGAAAGCCCGCTGGACTCCGGCAACATCCCGGTCAAGGTGGCGCTGCTGTATGTGGCTGAAGTGCTGGTGCTGCGCTACACCATGGACGACCCCGAAAATGCCAACGCCGCACAGGATCGCACCAGTGAAGCGCTGGCGGTCAAAATGCTGTAAAATATTGCCCGCAAGGCCCCTGCAGAGCCCGTGTTCTGTGGGGGCCTTGGCATATCCGGCAAAGGGTGCGTAAAATCTGTTTCTGATCTTTTTCAAAAAAAAATAGACCTCATCTTTTTGATGAAGTCTATTTTTCTTTAGCCTCTTAACTTAACGGCATTGGGCGAATGCCTGATGGGCTTTTATGCCGGTGGTGGGGGTCGAACCCACACGTGTTATTAGCACAAGGGATTTTGAGTTTTTATCCTCATCTTCCATCTGGTGTCATCCAGTGATATCTAGTGATATCTGGTTCCCACTGTGCAAAGGCAAAATTCACGCCTCAACGAACAATAATTTGAAATATCCACGATTTTTCGATGCGTTTTTCCTCTACTCTGTTTTTTCGGTTTGGACCGCCCAAATGGAAATTGGAGGGATGTTCAGGAGGGATGCAGGGCAAAACGCTCCTCTGCTTAGGCACAAAACGAAAGGAAAGTCAAGGATAATGAATCAAAATCAAGCAAAAGAGTATTATAAAAAATTATTTGTGAACTATCCTGATGTGCTGTCTGTCGAAGAAGCAACAACTTTACTCGGTTTCAAAAGCCAGACTGCCATCATCAGAAGAATCCATCAACATAGAATTCGCTGCCTGAAAGTCGGACGATCTTTCATGATTCCGAAAGAATATCTCATCGACTATCTTTTGGATAGCTAAATTATATAGCCATTATATTACATAGCGCACCACTTTTCAATAAGAAAAGAGTGCGCTTTTTATTTTCAAACGAAAGGCGGTTGATTTTTTGAACACAAGCTGGAGCAAAACGTTGAAAAAGCCACATGACCCTTGACTACTTTTACGGACAAGCCGGAGAACTGTTTTCATTCTACCGCATTCCCAAGGCTCTTTTTCAGGAGCCACGGTTCCAGAGTCTGTCCACCGATGCAAAAACCCTGTACGGCATCCTGCTGGACCGCATGAGCCTGTCTGTGAAAAACGGCTGGCTGGACGAGCAGAACCGGGTGTTCATCCTCTTCACGATTGAGGATGTCAAGAGGGCATTGTGTTGCGCAGACAACAAAGCGACCAAGCTGCTCCGGGAACTCGAAAAGTTTGGTCTGATTGAACGAAAACGCAGAGGTCTGGGAAAGCCAAGTTTGGTGTATGTGAAGAACTTTTCGGCAGAATCGTCAAAATCAATATTCCAAAATCGTGATTTTTACGATTCTGGAGGCTTCAAAAACGCAAGTCAAGACCCTTCAAAATCACGATGTAATAAGACTAAAGAGAATGATACTGAAATGAGTGAGACTGATCCATTCAATTCTGAAGAAGCGGATGGGATGAGCAAACGCACCCAACTGGAAGAATATTTTTCTCAGTCTTTGGAGATAGACCTTTTGCTCCGGCTCTGCCCGGATGACAAGGACATTATCTACCAGATCGTAGACTTGCTGGTGGACACCTGCGCTACCAACCGTAAGCTGCTGCACATTGCTGGGGACGATAAGCCCGCCGAGGTGGTATGCAGTCGGTTTATGAAGTTGAACGCCGACCACATCCGCTTTGTGCTGAAGTGCTTTGCAGAGAACAGCAGCCCGATCCGTAACATGAAACAATATCTGCTCGCTTCTCTGTACAACGCGCCCACCACCATGCAGCTTTCCTACCAGAACCAAACCAACCACGACTTAGCGAATCAGAGGTGATGAAAATTTCAAAGAAAGCAACCACGATAGCCATCGTCAACCAGAAGGGCGGCACTGGCAAGACCACCACCTGTGAAAATCTGGGCATCGGGCTGGCGATGGAGGGCAAAAAAGTCCTGTTGGTGGACGCCGACCCACAAGGCAGCCTGACCATAGTCGCTTCACTCCTATGGCTAGTCGTGTGCACTGCGTGCAGATTTATATTTGCCCGCCATGCGGACATTGCCATCAGTATGGGCTGGCAGCAGCCCGATGAACTGCCCACCACCCTTTCCACCCTGATGGCAAAAGCCATGAACGACCAGCCCATTCCGCCCGGCGAGGGTATCCTGCACCATGCGGAGGGCGTTGACCTGATTCCTGCCAACATCGAACTGGCAGGGCTGGAAGTGTCTCTCGTCAACTGCATGAACCGGGAAAAGATGTTGAAACAGGTGCTGGACAGTGCCAAACGGGAGTACGATTTTATTCTGCTGGACTGCACTCCTTCCCTTGGGATGCTGACCGTCAATGCACTGGCAGCGGCAGATACTACCCTGATTCCCGTGCAAGCGCAGTACCTGTCCGCGAAAGGCTTGGAACAGCTCTTGCAGACCGTCCAAAAAGTCCGACGGCAGATCAACCCGAAGCTGAAAATTGAGGGTATCCTACTGACCATGACCGACAGCCGCACCAACTATGGACAGCAGATCGACAATTTGATTCGGGGTGCTTACGGCAGCAAGATCAAGGTGTTCGACCAGACCATTCCCCGGTCTGTCCGTGCTGCGGAGATCAGTGCTGTGGGTAAGAGCATTTTCCAGCACGACCCCAAAGGCAAGGTGGCAGAAGCCTATAAATCTCTGACAAGGGAGGTGGTGGCGAATGCCGATCGACAACGGAAACTTAGCTCTGAAAGGGCTAGATGATCTGTTTTCCACCGAAGAAAACCGACAGGAGGAACAACGGGAGCAGGTACAGCAGATTCCCATCGGGGAGCTGTTCCCTTTCAAGAATCATCCATTTAAGGTTTTGGATGATGAATCCATGCAGCGCACGGTGGAAAGCGTGGAACAGTACGGCGTGCTTTCTCCGCTGATTGCCCGCCCTCGCCCGGAGGGTGGCTATGAGATCATCTCCGGGCACCGCCGTCAGCATGCTGCACAGCTTGCTGGGCTGGATACGCTGCCTGTCATCGTCCGTCAAATGGATGATGATGCCGCAGTTCTGCTTATGGTGGACAGCAATCTCCAGCGTGAGAACATCCTGCCCAGTGAAAGGGGTTTCGCCTACAAAATGAAGCTGGAAGCAATCGAACGAACTGTTGGACGACCAAAAAATGTGGGACAAGTTGTCCCAGATTATTTCGGGAAACGCAGTACAGAGGTTGTTGCTGAAGGAACAGGTGAAAGTTATAAGCAAGTCCAGCGTTTCATCCGTCTGACCAACCTTATTCCCGAACTGCTGGACATGGTGGACGAAAAGAAGATTGCCTTTAATCCCGCTGTGGAGCTGTCCTATCTGGACGAAGCCCAACAGCGGGATTTTTTAGAAGCGATGAGCGACACCCAGAATGCACCGTCCCTTTCCCAAGCGCAGCGGCTCAAAAAGCTGGCGCAGGAAGGGCACTTCTCGTATGACGTTGCTTTTGCTGTTATGGGAGAAGAGAAAAAGGACGAGCTGGACAAGGTGGTTATCAAAAATGACACTCTGCGGAAATACTTTCCCCGCAGCTACACTCCGAAACAGATGGAGGACACCATCATCAAGCTGCTGGAACAATGGCAGCGCAAACAACAGCGACAGAACGAACGCTGATTTCACTGTAACGAAAGACCCGATGGGGTCTTTTTCTTTTGCAATCAAAAGGAGAAACGCCTATGAAAAACAACGCTACCCGTACCATCCGCTCCGAGGAGATTACCATTGACGTGCGTATCTGCGCTGCACTGGCGGCAAATCGGGGCGGCGAGATCTACCTCGCAGCCATTGCCCCGGACATGGAGCTGACCGTCATCACGCTGGACGAGGCTCCCGACATCCTGCCCTGCTTTGAGGAGGACGATGCCTGCCTGAACCTTCCCAACACCTCGCTGCTGCTCTGCTACAACCCGGCGCAGGTGCTGAAGATGGGCGGCAAGCACTACCTGACCGGCCCGGTGATTCTGGTCCGCACCAACATGGACGGCGAGGTCATCTCGCTGACCATTGATGAGGTCTACCTGTTCCAGAAGTATCTGGCAAGCCACAGCATCACCCTGATGGCAGACGACCAGAAGTTGCCCTGCATCTGCATCGACTGAGGTGTGCCATGCTGAACTTTTTTATCGGTTTCGCCTTTTTTGAAGCAGGTGCCTTTTTCGGATTCTTCGTGGCGGCTCTGCTGAACGCTGCCCGTGCCGGGCAGGAGGATTAAAAGCACCCTGCTGCACAGGAGGTGATGGCAGTGCAGGAAGAAATCGAACAGAAATCTTTCAACCTGATGATCTCCACCACAAAGCTGTCTGCCCGGACTGTCCTGCGGGCGATAAAAGCAGCGCTTCGGCTGTACCAGTCCAAGGCATCCCAAGGCAAGCAGAGTGTCCGCGCCCTGTTACGGCAAAACCGGGGCGTGTCCAGCGTGGAGATCAGCAAGACCGGCATCCGTGGTCTGGAACGCTATGCCAAAAAGTACGGCATCGACTATGCCATCCGCAAGGACACCTCCGAAGTGCCGCCCCGGTATCTGGTCTTTTTCAAAGCCCCGGACGCAGAAGCCTTCAACTCGGCGTTCAAAGAGTATTCGGCATCTCTGCTGAATAAGGGCAACCGCCCCTCGGTGCTGGCAAAACTGCATGAACGGGTGCAGGCGGCAGAACTCCCCGGCAAAGTCCGGCACAAGGAACAGGAGCGCGGACTGTGACCACGAAAAAGCTGACAAAGCTGCTGGCGCTGTATCTGCCCTATATTTTGCTGGGGCTTGTGGCAACCAACTTTGGTGAAGTGTGGCGGCTTGCGGAGGGCAAGGAACTGGGCGATAAGATCATGTCCATGATGGGTACAATCCCGGTGGAATTTGCAAACCCTCTGCCCAGCCTACACCCTCTGGATTTGCTGGTGGGCTTGTGCTGCGGTGCAGGGTTACGGCTGGCGGTCTATTTGCGTGGAAAAAACGCCAAGAAGTACCGCCATGGCATGGAGTACGGCTCTGCCCGGTGGGGGACGCCCAAGGATATTGAGCCGTTCATGGCTCCCAAGTTTTCCGACAACATCATCCTGACCAAAACGGAACGGCTGATGATGTCCAACCGTCCACCGGACCCCAAGAACGCCCGGAATAAAAACGTGCTGGTGGTGGGCGGCTCCGGCAGCGGCAAAACCCGGTTTTGGCTCAAGCCCAACCTTTTACAATGTCACAGTTCCTATGTGGTCACTGACCCGAAGGGTTATAATTATCTAGGATAAAGCAAAGATGCGTTTACAAAATCGGAAAAGTATCGTATCTTTGTTACATATCGTACCCCCTACTAAAAACACAAAGAAGGTGAAACTATGGCAAAATCCAACCAAGGAAAAATCACGGCACTGTACGAAAGGCTTTCCAGAGATGATGAACTGCAAGGTGAATCTAACAGCATTCTGAATCAGAAAAAGTATCTGGAAGATTACGCTCGCAAAAACGGCTTTAACAATATCCAGCATTTTACGGACGATGGATACAGTGGAACAAACTTCAACCGTCCCGGCTTCCAGTCCATGATTGCCGAGATTGAAACCGGGCATATTGCAACTGTCATTGTAAAGGACATGAGCCGTTTCGGACGCAATTATCTGGAAGTTGGATTTTACACAGAGATTCAGTTTCCTTCAAAGGGTGTTCGGTTCATCGCTATCAACAACAATGTTGACAGTGCCAATCCCACAGACAATGACTTTACCCCTTTCCTGAATATCATGAACGAGTGGTACGCAAAGGATACCAGCAATAAAATCCGCGCTGTGTTCAAATCGCGGATGCAGGATGGCAAACGGTGCAGCGGCAGTATACCCTACGGTTATAAGCGGGTTCCCGGTGATAAGCAAACTCTTCATGTAGATGAGGAAGCAGCTTCCGTTGTCCGCAGGATCTTCGATATGGCAGCCAGCGGTGCCAGTCTTGCACAAATCGGGCAGACGCTTTCGGAAGAAAAAGTGCTGATTCCGTCTGCATACGAAGAACAGCATCATCCCGAAGCGGCCCGGAACCATTCGTATCACGACCCCTATCGATGGAATACGACCACCTTGACCTATATTCTTGACCGACAGGAATACCTCGGCCATACAGTGCTATGTAAAAGCATCCGTGAGAACTTCAAACTGAAAAAGCGCCGTGCTGCGACCCCGGAAGAAAGGATTGTATTCAAAAATACCCATGAAGCTATCATCGACCAAGAAACATGGGATAAAGCACAGCGTCTGCGCAAGAGGAATCCGAAAAAACTTCCGAGCGGAACATACTCGCACCGTTTAGCCGGGATGGTGTTCTGCGCTGACTGTGGCTCCCGAATGAGTTTTTCCAGCCCCGAATCCAAACATCGGGATTCTGATGTGGTGTATGATTCGGATTCTTCATGGCAGTGCAGCAAATACCGTAATATGTACGTTTCCTGCACATCCCATTTTATCAAAACCTCAACCATTGAAGCCGCTATTCTCAATGCAATCAAAGCGATGACAAAAGAAATTATTGAAAATGAGGATGAATTTGCCGAGCAGCTTCAAGCTGCATGGGAAAGCCAAAACACACAGGTATCTTCCGAGAGTAAAAAAGAACTGCATTCAGTTCAAAAAAGAATAAACGAGTTGGACGCTTTGATTCGGAGCCTATATGAAAACAGCGTCTTAGGAAAAATCCCAGAACGACAGTATCAGCGGTTGATGGCGCAATACGATGAGGAACAAACTGTCTGCGAAGCTCGCATTGCCGAGTTGAAGAAAGAACTGGACGTCGTTGAAACAACGAAAGTTGATCTGAAACGCTTTATCAAACTGATTCGGAAATACAAGGACTGTGAAACGCTGACAGATGAAATGCTGTACGAACTGGTAGAAAAAGTGGTGATTCATTCCGCATCTGGCGGACGGACGATCTACCGTCAGCAGCAAATCGACATCTACTTCAATTTTATCGGTGACACGTTCCCTAGTCAAATTGAGATTAGTCGCGGCGACAAGAAAAATCTTACAGAACAGCGACTTGCCAAGCGTAAGAAATATCAGAAAACTGCCGGGGAAAACCGCAAAAAGAAACGTGCTGCTCTGCGTGAAGCTGCTAAAACTGATCCACAGGCGGCAGCAGAGTATGAAGCCCTCTTGCAGAAAGGCCGTGAACAATGCCGCAAGTATGCCCAAAATAAAAAGCTGGCTCAACAGGTGCCTGCTGATACAGTTCCCATTCAATTTGAACCGTCTGAAGAAATGAAAGGAGAATCCGCATGACTACCATGAAAAAATCCATCCATGACAACGCCAACGGTCTGGACTACACCCTTGTCAACGACCATTATCTGCCGAACCTGACCGCAGCAGCCTCGGCAGAGTACCCCACCGGGCGGTGGGGCCGCTTACATAAGACGTATCTGAAGGAGCAGCACCCTGTCCGGTATAACCAACTGCTCCTGTCCGGTGAGTTAGGCGGCTATCTTGCCAAGCTGGACAAGCAGGCCGAGGAACAGCTTGCGTTGACTGTCCGGCAGATGCAGAAAGCCGAGGGCGTGACCGAAGACCTGAAAGCCGCCGATCAACTGGAATGGGTGCGCCGGATGAACAGCATCCGAAACCGCGCCGAGGAAATCATCAAGTCTGAGCTGATTTTTGTCTGATACAATATTGCATCTCTGACCGCCCTGCACAACGCACGGCGGTCTTTTTTGTTACATCGGGTCTGCACAGGGCAGGCCCTTTTTTAATACGGAGGTACAAGCCTATGAAACTGACGTTTGAAGAAAAGAAGCTGCTCTTCACCTATGGCTGCGCCGATCTGGAACTGACCCGCAAGCGGCTGTACGAGATTGCCGGGCTGACGGTTGACCCAGACCAGAACAAGCTGGTGTATGACTTCTGCCGGAAGTTGGAGTGCGAAACGCTGGCAGACTGGTACAACCAGATGTTCTACTTTGTCCGTGCTGAGATGGAGTGCTACACCAACATGCTGCTCCTGATGCAGGACATCGAGGAGGACGAGGACTAGGGACCGACCATCTTTGACGAATCCGTGGGGGAAGAACTGATTGACGATGTTTAAGCTGGAGACCATGATCTACGCCAGTGAGGACGGAACAAACAGCGTGTTCACGCTGAATCCCGCCTTGCAAAAGCAGCTCGATGCCCTTGCAACGCAGCACCCGGAGGTGTGCCAGAGAAATGCAAGGGGCGAAGCCGGTGGGGTGACGTATCAGGTTAGGGGCGCTGCGCTGGCTATCCAGCCTGTGCGGGCATCCTGAAAGCGATAACCGATCTACTATGGTAGAATAAAGAGCAACGGGCAAAGCGTCAGGAGGGATGCTTTGCCCGTTTTATATAGAACGATGAAAATCACTTTTAGCAGAAAGGGGCGAATTTATTGGGGAATTTATATGGCTATATCCGGGTCAGCACCCGTGACCAGAACGAGGACCGGCAGTTGATCGCACTGCGGGAACTGAAAATCCCGGAGAAAAACATTTTTATGGACAAGCAGTCTGGCAAGGACTTCAACCGTCCGCAATATAAGCGGTTGGTGCGGAAATTGAAAAAAGACGATCTGCTCTATATCAAGAGCATCGACCGTCTTGGACGAAACTACGCTGAAATTTTAGAACAGTGGCGGCTGCTCACACAAACAAAAGGCGCTGACATCGTGGTGCTGGATATGCCGCTGCTGGATACCCGGCGCGGCAAAGACCTGATGGGCACTTTCCTGAGTGACATCGTGCTGCAGGTGCTCTCCTTTGTGGCGGAGAACGAGCGCACCAACATCCGGCAGCGGCAGGCAGAGGGCATTGCAGCGGCAAAGGCTCGCGGTGTGAAGTTTGGCCGACCGCCCCGGCCGCTTCCAGACAACTTCTATGAGGTGCATAAAGCATGGAGAGATAAGAAATTGACCCTTAAAGAAGCTGCGGAAACCTGCGATTTACCCGTAGGTACGTTCTATGGGAAATCTATCCAATTTGAAAAGTCCACCTAAGCAAACTCCTTGCAAAATTTTGAAAGGTGTACTTTTCAAAATTTTGCAAAGCTCACTCTTTATAAGGCATTATGCCACAAATCTCGCTTTAATTCAAGAGAAATTGGAAGTTTCAACGAAAATATATCATCGTTTTAAAAAGTACACCTTTTAAATTCAAAGAACACTTCGAAGCAACCGCTAACCCAAAAGTGAGTATGCTATTTTCAGCTATAATATTAAGTTCCACTACTGTAATTATAGGATGTCTTGTCGTGTTAATTACCGAATCTTTGTACAACTTGCTCTACAACCTTCCATCCGCTCCACCTGAAATGGGTGGCTTGCTTGGGCAATCAAAAAACACAATTAATACCATTTTTGTCGATTCAGGAAAAATATCTTTTAGGAAATCTTGCCAGTATGTTCCCAATGAATTGCTTTTGAATCAAACAATATCGGACTGGGACGCTCAAGGAATTATTTTTAAAGGAATATTTCACACCCATAAAGAGGGGCACGGATGTCAATGCTTGTCATCTGCGGATATTGTCTATATTCGATCAATTATGAATGCTTATGTGAAAAAGTTGTATTTTCCGATTGTTATTCCTCATACTGGAGTTTTCCCTTATCTCGCAGTTTATGATCAATTATCCGGACTTTCTATTACGCCCGAAGAATTGAATCTGACACATTAATACAATAAAAAGGAGAAAAACATTATGGACAAAAACAATATAACCTCTGTGAAAATTCCTGCGGGTGCCTTTTGCGGACACAACTGTTCTGACGGATGTATCTATTGGAACCCTTATGACCGTGATAGTAATGGCCGCCAGTACTGTTCGCATTATGATACTTACTACTATCCGAGAGAGCGCCAAGGATGTCTTAGTTATGAAGACTAATTGCTTCGATTGCACGGAGGGCGTACCCCATGATGTGGCATTTCTATGAGATTCCGTACATTCCCGATTTAGAGCTAGTTAAATATCAATCTCTTGGTGAACAAGGTATAGATGGTATTCTTGAGCGACATAATCGTTTTTTACGTCAATGGCAAAGGAATACTGTTCTAATCCATACAACCCTACATTTTTTCCTTAGCTATACTCATGAACGTCCAAAAGGGAGTCGTCTGCAAATTTTCTTGGCATTTTCTTCCGATCAGACTGTAAACTTTGAATCAATAGATGCGCTTATGCAAGCAAGTCCTTTAGCTGACTACTATAAGATTGCTCCTATTGAAGATGTTCCTGTTTGCTTGCGGAAATCATTTACAAATATTCTTCTAGTCAAAAAACAAGAACAAACACGTCTTTCCACAGGAGATACGCTATTTACAGTCGAAGGCTGGAAATCCAATCCCAAGTCACGTCTTTATGAAATGGAAAAAACCGCAGAGGCTCTTAATGAGGATATGGTTTATCATATTTCAATCTATGGAAGTGACACCTATAAAACTGCACAGCAGGCCTTACAAAAGCCTATCGCAATTCTACGTGAGAAAGCATTGGGCCGTAGTGGGCAAATCACCCTCGCCGATAACAAAAATCGTCCGCGAGATGTCTCAGCCGAAGAAACCCTACGGATATACGAAGAGTTTTTATCAGATGTTGCCAAATCGCCTTGTTTTTTTGCCAACATTTTACTTTACGCAAACCAAAAAAGTAGTGCGCATTTTTTGATGGATGCTGTCTGCGGAGAAGCTATCAAAGAAGGAACTTGTGAAATTCAGGAAATTCCCAGTACGGCCACACCGTTGGAATTGCAGGAAGTAAATCAGCCTTACTGCAATCTTCTACCACCCTCTTTAGCATTCTGGCCAACCGCTTATACACTTGATGAACTTTCTTCTTTCTTTCGGCTTCCAATACTATTTGATGGCGAGAATATCGAAATAAAGAAGGAAACTGCTCCGAAGTTGGAGCAAACTGGCATTTACCTTGGACAAACCAACAATGGGTTGAGCGCTTTTATCGATGCATCATCCTTCAAAAAACACGCTTTCATATGTGGTGTTCCCGGCTCTGGTAAAACTAACACCATGCTGCATCTCGCTAATAGCCTATGGCATCATAAAAAGCTAATCAAGGATGATACCGATAATTTGTCGGTCACTTTTAAAGAAGAAAGTGATCCTATTCCTTTTTTGGTTTTGGAACCCGCCAAGCGTGAATATCGAGAACTTTCTAGGTATGATATTCCAGAGTTAATTATTCTTTCTCCTTCAGCTAGTACAAAATTTCCTATGAGGTTGAATCCCTTCGAATTCCCGAAAGGACTCACACTTTCAGAACATATCTCTAAACTGTGTCAGGTTTTTGAGGGTGCTTTTCCGATTGCTCCACCAGCTCCTTTTATATTGGATAAAGCTATCGAAGGTATTTATCGAGCACATGGTTGGAATACCAATGATATTAACACCGGGGAAAAAGAATATCCGACCATGTCGGAATTATATGATCGCTTTCAAAAAGAACTTAGCCAAACAACTTATGACAGCGAAATTCAAGGTAATATTCAATCTGTTCTGGAAATGCGTATTGGCAGTCTCCTACGTCGGGAAATGAAGGACATTTTTGATGTAAAACACTCTACATTCTCTCCAGAGGAATGGCTAAAGCACCCTGTCATTGTAGAACTCGAATCGTTAGGAGAAGGTCCTGCCAACTTTGTTACGTTGTTATTATGTACCCTCATTCGAGAAACTTTGAAAGCCTCTCCTCGTGCAGATGAAGAAAAGGTTGTCCGGCATATCATTTTTATCGAAGAAGCCCATAACCTTATCGCTCCTGAAGCACAAGTAGCATCTGGTCAAGATTCAAATCCTAAAATTGCTGCTACAGCATATATCGTTAAAATGTTAGCAGAGGTTCGTGCTTTACGCGAAGGTATTATCATCGCAGACCAGCTTCCTACTGCTATGGCACCTGAAGTTATTAAAAATACTAATATCAAGCTGATTCATAGACTTACCTCTATAGATGATCGACAACTGATTGGCAGCACAATGTCTGCTAGTGGCATTCAACTAGAACATGTTGCAGTTTATCGTCCGGGTGAGGCCCTAATGTCTTATGAAGGACTTCAGCGACCATTTGAACTCAGAATTCAAGAGCAAAAAGGTCATGGTTCTGAAACGCCCAATGACGACGAACTATATGATATTATGCTTCACAAACCAGCATTTTTTCAGTTGGCGCAAAAAGAAGAAAATCTAAAGCTAGAAACTCTAAAAGAAAATGTTAAATCACTAAAGAAAAAGGAGGTTGAAGCTCTTTGTGCACTCTCCGAATATGACTCATCCGTACATACATCCACTCAAATCACAGATTTCTATTGGCACATGGAAAATATTTACACCTCGATTGTAATACTTCGTTCACAATACCGAAGAGACTGTCAGGCGATAAATGAACTTTTCATTTCAGCCGAAAGAAAAGCGATGTTGGATGAATTGATTCGCAGTATAGGAGAATCTCTCCAACAAAAAATCAAAAATAACGTTGTTTTTCTTGATTCGAATGGCCAATTAGAATGAGGTATTATTATGGCTGAAAATTTTAGTATTGAGCATTCCAGAACGAAAATCACTGAGGTAAAGAAAACTATTGAAGATAAAAAACAAAAGCTGGACGAGTTAAAGCAACAAAAAAAGAGTCTTATGGATGCCGGGCTTGCGTTGGATTCTTCAAATTTAGATTCAGCTGTTCAAGCTACCCTTATGGAAAGCATTAACGATTCTCTGCGTGATGTTGAGAACAAAGCTTATGACGTTTCGAAGGATGCAAATCAGAATCTACAGAGCCTTGAACAAATCCGGCAAAATGTTGACGATGAAATCACAGATAGTCAAAAGGCGAAGAAGAAACTCGACCAAACCAAGAAGCTGTTAGACACATTAGGTGTTGGAAAATCATTGGAGAAAGGAGTAAACAAGCTGGATGACCACTTACAGGAAGCAACCGGCTTAAAAGGTGAAGTCATTTCAGCTATGCAGGATTTGGAAAAAGTCTACCGTCAGTTAGATCAAATTTAAAATGGGAGGAATTATTTATGGGCTTACTCGGATCTCTTTTTTCGGCAGCCGCCGATATCGCAAAGGAAACTATCACAGAAACAATGAATCAAAATGAAACCGAAAAATTCATTAAGATAATGATGGAGCGCGATGCTCAAAACGCTGAAGCAAATGAAAAACTCTATCAAGACTGGCTCACGCATGAAAGAAGCAACTATTTTGCGGCTAAAAAGAATACTATCATTCATGATGCCTTTGATGTTCTGATGGATTCTTTTGAGGATACCGGAAAATTTGATTTTTCTGCTGTGGATAGTTTGAGCGATGAACTGAAGAACAGCGATAGCTATAAGCAGGAGGCAGCTGATGTTGTTAATCTATGCTGCGAAGCTCTAGTTAAACTGCATCAAAAGTGTTGTATTTCCATTCGATTTGTTATGCAGACAATTCACAATTTACAGCGCTTCGCCGATATTGTCCCTAGCATTCGAGGCTTGGATCGTCATTATGATGCTTTCTTCCCTGTTGACAATGCCGATTGCAGTTTTTTGACAGATTTCGACAGCATTGCGGAAGGATTAGAAGCTGCCAAAAATGATTCTGATAATTATCTCGCGATGGTTGGAAGCAACAGTCCGTTGTCAAGGCTTGCAGCTTTGAAAGATATTTTGAAATCGGAAGACTATGTTGCTGCTGTTTCCAATTTACTTTTTGCCGATCAAGAGGTTGCTCCTTATGCAGGTATGAAAAAAATGATTCTCTGTCTCTCTATGGAGGAAACAGACGAAGCTACCGCTCTTCTTTTGGATACATATTGTACGGTTATTATGAATTATTTACGGCTTTCAACAGCTAAAGAAAAAGTCGGAAAAGATAATCCTTTTATTTCTGCATCAACAGAGCAAATCCTGCCAATCGATCTTTTGATTGCTCAATCTATTAAATCTTCGAAATCTGGTAGCCCGCAGGAAGTTGATACCAATCTCGATGAGTTCCTTGAATATTATCCTCTGATTTGTACATCTAGCTGGGAAGATCAGCTTTTCATACTTCAGAAAGTTTTTGCTTACCTCAAAATGTATTCTCAGGAGAGAAAGGTTCTTGAATTTTTAGTCAAAAACAATATTCCTCGTACTGATCAAATTGATCGTCGGTTAAACTTTTTGAAAAATCTTAATCAAAATGACATTAGTAATGCGGCCAACAGCATAGAGGAATTTAGCATTCAGACAAGTGATAATGAAATTGCATATGATTATCGATTTATTTCTTGGACAGTTTCGGAAATAAACTCCTATATGAACCTTTTAACTAGCGAGGACAAAACACTCGATCTTCCTATGGTTGTTGCTGAATGGAACAAGAAAATTCCTCAAAAAAATATTCGCTGGAGTACAGATGCTATGCAAGTTTACCTTGATAAGTATCTCCATGAAAATTTTGGTGATCTGTATACAACCAAAATTAAAAACTGCGGTGCAGTACTCTCAAATGAAGTAGAGTACGAGCCTTCCGTCTATATTGAAGCAACCGACAGCGCTAAATATCCGTGGCTTTCGTTTGTTGTTACTGGTGAACAGCTTACCATGACACAAGTTTCCTTCGCTATTTATGCGTTGTATCTGCCTACGAAAGACTCCCAATGCACTCAGGCGGTTGATACAATCGAACAGAATCAGAAATACCAAAATCGACTGATTACTTTAAAACAAGCTCAGAATCCTAAAATCAAGAATTATATTGAGTCCATCAATGAAATTCTGATTTCTGGTCTTGAAGCATGGCTAAATAACAACAATACTTCTAGCATGTATGATTAAGGAGAAAAAGTATGGAAGACATCAATACCTTAACTCAAAAAGCCAATTCAGGTGACGCTGTTGCCATGCGTAAGCTGGGTTATGAATACCTGATTGGAAAAAACATTCAAAAAGACGAAAAAAAGGCATTTCAACTTTTCCGTGCAGCTGTTTGGGAAGGCGATTTGAATGCGACAATATACTGTGGCTATTGCTGTAAAACTGGTGCCGGTCTTGAAAAGCCTAACATCGTCGCAGCCGCACGATACTACGAGTATGGTGCACGTGCAGGAGTTGCCGCAGCGCAATATGAACTTGCCAGAATCTATATTGATAAAGAGATGGGGGATGCTTGCTTTATTGGCGGTGCTAATCCGTATATTGGTTGTGAGCGTTGGCTAAAAAAGGCGGCTGAACAAAACTATATCTATGCAGAAGAACTCCTTGCAGATAAATACTATGAAGGTGCCTATATTGTTAAGGATGTCAAAGCTGCAATTTACTGGTACGAAAAAGCTGCAAATCAGGGTAGTGTCTATGCAATGTATCAAGCAGGCTACGTCTACTACACTGTGCCAATTGACTATAATAAAGCTGGACAGTGGTTCTCTCTTGCAGCGGAAAAAGGCAATAAGGATGCTGAAGATGTATTGCGCAACCATCTAAGGTACAACCGTTTTACTAAGAAATGGGATGCTATTCGCTAATCGTATAAATCTTTTTATATAGCTCAAGAACCAGCGTATCTGTGAGATTCCAAAGCTCATAGATGCGCTGCTCCTTTTTTAAATCATTAGAGGAGCGTGATGCCATTGACCCAACCAAAAAACAGCCTATCCTACCTCCGCAGCGAAAAATCCAAAGCCGAACAAAAGCTGCGCTCTTGTCAGCACCGGGAGAAAATCCTTGAACGTCAGATGTCAATGCTGAACCGGAGAGAGCGTGTGCATCGCCTTTGCACTCGTGCCGGAATGCTGGAAAGCTTTTTGGTCTGTCCGGGAGAACTGACCGACGATCAGGTGATGGAGCTTCTGAAGATCTCGTTCCGTCAGCCGGAAGTCGTACTGGCTCTTGCAAAGATGGTGCATGATGTTCACGAACGCAGCAACGTCCAAAACCCTTTAGAATAAAGGGCGCAATTATACACCGTTCCGGTGAAATTGCGGTCTTGCAGACGGCTCGATGAAATCGAAGCTGGCGTTTGTGCGCCAGCCCGATTCCATCCCAAGGAAAACTGCATTTTCCTTGCGCTGCTACCGCAGCTATCCTTTTGCTCGCTACCATAAAACACGCATAGAAAAAGCCGATTGGAAACAGCAACATTTCCAATCGGCTTATCTTTTTGTTAGGCAGATTTCTTTTCAGCTAATGCCCGGACTTCCTCAATTGAAAGGTCGGTGTACTTTGCCACCTTTTCACAAGGCACACCATCTGCCAACATTGCCAATGCGTGTTTGACCGATGTTTCATGCTCGGTTTCATCCCGCATCTTTTCCATAGCTCTGCACATAGCTGCCACTCCCTTCGTGTCTTCTTTGAAATAACGAACCCTCTGTGCCAAAATGGAATAATTCATATCCTTCGAGTTGGTACAGAAAAAGTCGTGCATCAGTTTTCCTAATGCGGTTTCGTCCTTGATTTGTGAGTTTACATAAACGATGTGAGCCTGATCATTAAAAAACGTTCCAGTTTCCCGAATTGTACGGTCAACATGATAAATTGGAAGGCCGGCCTTTAATACGTCATTTTCGGTGATAAAGATAACGTATGTTTCGTTCAGCGCATCGTAATCATCGCCCGCATCAGTCAAGTTTGCATCCAGCAGACTGCTATTGTACCGTGCGCGTTTTTCACTAGCACCACGGTCACTGCGCTGCACCTCAATATTATATGCACGGTTTTCCCGATCCACTGCCAAAATATCCAATCGGACTGAACGGCCTTGCAGATTTTTGATGCTGTACTGACCATGAACCTCTTTAACGGTCAAATCATCCCGTTTCAAGATGATCTGCAAAAGAAACTCAGCACAGGCGCGTTCTTCAAACACCGCAGCCATGAAATCATCATCAATCAACCGCAATCCACGCAGCCGCTGCAAATCTTCTTCATGTTTCCGTTCAAAATCCAACTCTTGTTGTGATTTTCTTTCCGACATTGGTTCACCAACTTTCTGCTTGCTTATTCAAATTAATAGTACCATAAGTTCGTGATTTTTACAAGAGAACGATTCAAATATCATCAACGGGGGTGACGCCTATTCCGTGTCCGCATTTCAAAATTACTATCGTCAAACGCAGCCAAGGGCAGTCCGCTATTGCCGGGGCCGCTTACCAGAGCGGCGAACGGCTGTTCAGCGAGTACGACCAGAAAACAAAATTTTACAACAAGAAGAAAGAGCTTGTCCATGCTGAGATTATGCTGCCGTCCCATGCGCCGCCCGGATATGCAGACCGGGCAACCCTCTGGAACGCCGTAGAAGCCGTAGAGAACCAATGGAACTCGCAGCTTGCCCGGCGCATCGTGCTGGCTTTTCCGGTGGAAATCCCGAAGGAGCAGTATCTGTCCATGATAAAGGAATTTTGTCAGGAGCAGTTTGTTTCCAAGGGCATGATCGCTGACTTTGCCATCCATGACAAGGGCGATGGTAACCCACACGCCCACATTCTGCTGACGCTCCGAGCAATAGACGAACACGGCAAGTGGTTGCCGAAAGCCAGAAAGGTTTATGACCTTGATGAGAACGGTGAGCGCATCCGGCTCCCCTCCGGCAACTGGAAGTGCCACAAGGAAAACACGGTGGACTGGAACGACCAGAAGTACGCCGAGGTCTGGCGGCATAGCTGGGAGACCATCACCAACCGCCATCTGGAAGCGGCTGGCAGACCAGAACGTGTTGACCTGCGCTCCTTTGAGCGGCAGGGCATCCAGCAGATACCGACCGTCCATCTCGGCCCCGCCGCACACCAGATGGAAAAGCGTGGAGTGGAGACTTTTCTCGGCAATCTGAACCGGGATATTCGTGCGGCCAACAGCCTGATGCAGTCTATCCGCAGCGCGATTCGTGGGCTGCAACGCTGGATCACAGACCTGACCGAAAAGAAGCAGCTTCTTCTGGACGCTCTGGAAAAGGCGAAGGAACCCACACTGTCCGACCTGCTGGTGGATTACTTCAATCTCCGCAATGAGCAGCGCACCGATTGGTCTGGCAAGGCAAAACTGAAATGCACTGTCCGGGACTTTGAGGAAGTCAAACGGGCGGTGGACTATCTGAAAGCCCATTCCCTGAACTCCATCGAGGATTTGGACACCGCAATTTCTAACCTGAACCAGACTGCCGCCCCTCTCCGCAGGCAGTTGAAACAGAACGAAAACCGTATGCGGACAATCGCCCAGATCAGGGACGCTGCTGCCGTCCATGCCAAGCTGAAGCCCATCCATGATACCTTTATGAAGAAAAACTTCAAGCTAACCAAGGACGCTTACGCTGCCCAGCACAAAGAGGAGCTGGACACCTTTAATAAAGCTGTCCGCACCCTGATGAAGCTGAACGGCAGCACAACAGTGGATTTTTCGGCATTGGATGCCGAATTTTCTGCGCTGCAATCCGGCAGCGCAGAACTGCGCACCCAACTGGAAACCTTGCAGCCGGACATCTCTGCCTTGAAAAATATCCGCAAGTATATCGACATGGTGCTGAATAAGCAGCAGCTTTCCGCACCGGGCGGCAAGACCCCGGAAAAGGAATCGGTGCTGAAGAAGTTGAACGATAGCAAGGCAGCACTTGAACAGAAAAAATCACAGACCCAGCCAAAAGAAAGCGAACACACATTGTAAGAGGAGAAGCGCAAATGAGCAAAACTATCACATTGACCGAACATCGCCCTGCGGATGGAATGTTGACCATGCGAGTCAGAAACACAACTTACAACGTCAACATTTTTTTCAATCCGAGCTCAAAGAACACATTAGACACTCAAATGCGGAAAATCATTCAAAAAGAAGCGAAAGCTGGTAATTTTTGAATTTACAGCAGCATCTTGATTTTTTATCTTGACAAAATGCAGCCCAAAGGTAGTATCGTGGTCGAGTGCGGGAACGCCCTCCTGAAGAACGGCTACAAGCTGAAAATCCTGAATACCATTAACTTTTCCAAGAGTATGCACTACAATCCCTTCGCCTATGTCCACAGCGAAAAGGATATTCTGAAACTGGTCACGACCCTGATGACCAACACCAAGGGTGAAGGGTCCGGTGGGGACCCATTTTGGGAGAAAAGCGAACGTCTTTTGCTCACCGCCCTGATTGCTTATCTGCATTATGAAGCCCCGGTGGAGGAACAAAACTTCGCTACCCTGCTGGAGATGCTGAACACCATGCAGGTACTGGAGGATGACGAGGAATACCAGAACCCGGTGGATCTGCTGTTTGAAGAACTGGCGAAGGAGAAGCCCAACAGCTTTGCCGGGCGGCAGTACAAGCTCTACAAATTAGCTGCCGGCAAGACCGCAAAATCCATCCTGATTTCCTGTGGTGCCAGATTAGCCCCCTTCGACATCCAAGAACTGCGTGATCTCACCATGTACGATGAGCTGCAACTGGGCACGCTGGGCGATAAGAAGACGGCGTTGTTCCTCATCATGTCGGACACGGATTCCACCTTCAACTTCCTCATCAGCATGGTCTACACCCAGCTTTTCAACCTTTTGTGCGACAAAGCGGATGATGTGTACGGCGGCAAACTGCCCATCCATGTGCGGTGCCTTATCGACGAGTGCGCCAACATCGGGCAGATTCCCAATCTGGAAAAGTTGGTGGCGACCATTCGCAGCCGTGAGATCTCCGCCTGCCTTGTTTTGCAGGCGAGAAGTCAGTTGAAAGCCATCTACAAGGACAACGCAGATACCATCGTGGGCAACATGGATTCTCAAATTTTTCTGGGCGGCTCCGAACCCACCACCCTGAAAGACCTGTCGGAAATGCTGGGAAAAGAGACCATCGACGCATTCAACACCTCGGATACCCGTGGCAACAGCCCCAGCTACGGCACTACGTTCCAGAAGATGGGGCATGAATTGTTGAGTCGGGACGAACTGGCGGTGCTGGACGGCGGCAAGTGTATTTTGCAGTTGCGTGGTGTCAGACCGTTTCTTTCTGACAAGTACGATCTGACCCAGCACCCTAACTACAAGCTGACCTCGGACTACGACCCCAAAAACATCTTCGATATTGAAAAGTATCTGAACCGAAAAGAAAAAATCCACCCCGGTGATGAGTTCATCGTGGTGGACGCTGATTCGCTCCCGTCTGCCTGACCCGGTAGGCGGTTTTATTTTACCCCGGTCAGAAAGGTGCACCAGAAAATCAACCTTGCTGCGGTTATGCAGCGTAAAACTACAAGATTTCGGGTGTGTACAAATGACCGGAAACGCTTTATAATAAAGGAGAAAAGACTATGGAATTCTTCAACTCTGCTATCGAAGTTCTTCAGACTCTGGTTGTCGCTCTGGGTGCCGGTCTCGGCGTTTGGGGTGCCATCAACCTGCTGGAAGGTTATGGTAACGATAACCCCGGCAGCAAGAGTCAGGGCATGAAGCAGCTCATGGCTGGCGGCGGCGTTGCGTTGGTCGGCATTACCCTGATTCCCCTGCTGAGCGGTCTGTTCGGTTAAGAACAGCGGGCGGCGATTGCCGCCCGGTACATACTATAATAAGGAAAGCCATAGTAACGATCTCACATAGAGAAGGTGAAGCAGTTGAGCGAGATTTTATTGTATCATGGCAGTAAAGAAGAAGTTGTCTATCCCGAAATCCGCATCACACGGTATACAAAGGACTTTTCTTGGGGATTCTACTGCACGAACAGCTATCAGCAAGCCTACCGTTGGGCAGACCGCCGTTCTGCCGATGGTATTGTGAACGTCTATCGCTATGTAGAGAATCCTGACCTGAAAATCCTGCGTTTCCCTGAAATGTCGGACGAATGGCTGGATTTCATTGCAAAATGTCGTGCAGGCGAAACCCATCCCTACGATATTGTGGAGGGACCCATGGCAGACGACACCATTTGGGATTACGTCAACGGATTTACGTCCGGGCAGATCAGCCGTGAAGCATTTTGGGCATTGGCGAAATTCAAGCATCCAACATACCAAATCAGCTTTCATACCGTAAACGCTTTGCACTGCCTGGCCTTTGAGAGGAGTGAACCCATCCATGACCGAAAAGCAGAAAAATGATGTTCTCTATGTTTGCGGCCTGATCGAGACCATCGCCCGCAAGACCAAAAATCATCGGCAGGATGTGATTCGTCACTTCACAAAAGCCGACATCGAACGGCAGCTCCGGCTGGCAGAAGTAAACCACTGCCTGTCCCTTGAGCAGGTTTCAGATGAGCTGATTGAAGATTTCAACATCCATGATGGGGATTTTGATACTGCTGCAGAGTGCCGCTATACGGTTCCTTCCGCAACCTCCATCGGAATGCTGTATCAGGGGCTGGTGCTGTCCACCATGAAGGATGAGGATGCTGCACAGGCAATTCTGGATGTTTTCTCGTCGTTTATCACGGATGAGATCTCCGATTTCAATTCCAACGTGTACTACACCAATCCTGATTATCTCCGCTGCTCCTATCTGGAGGGCAAAATGCTTGCATAACTGAATTATTGTCCTATGCCGATTGCCGAAAAGCAGTCGGCATTTTTGTTTTCATCGGCTTCTGAGGCGATTATTCCATACGGCGGCTTGAGCAGCAGCGGAAAGCCCTCTGCGGTTTGCAGTTTTATTGAATGACCGTGCCCCAAGCTGCGTTTTTATCCACCCATCAATGAAAGGCGGTGTCTTATGCAGTTTTTGACCCACATTATTTTTCTCCTGAACCTTCTCAAGACCCTTATCAACCATTTCAGCTAAGGACGGTGACTGAATGGAAACCGTTCTCAAAGCCATTGCCGACTGGATCAAAGGCATCCTGACGGCAGGCATTATGTCCAATCTCAGCGGGCTGTTTGATGATGTGAACACCCAAGTGGGCAACATCGCACAGCAGGTGGGCACCAAGCCCTCCAGCTTTGAGCCACGGGTGTTCGCCATGATTGAAGCCCTCTCCTGGAATGTGGTGCTGCCCATTGCAGGCATCATCCTGACCTTTATCGCCTGTTATGAGCTGATTGAGATGATCACTCAGCACAACAACATGGCACAGTTTGAGCCTGCCCTCATCATGCGCTGGATTTTTAAGACCGCTATTTCGGTATGGCTCATCAGCAATACTTTCGACATCGTGATGGCGGTGTTCGACATCACCCAGAAGGTGGTGTCCGATTCCAGCGGCATCATTGCCGGAAACACCCGTGTCAACGACATTGGTTTGTCCATGCTGCAATCCAGCCTGATGCAGATGGATGTAGGCCCCCTGTTTGGGCTGTTTTTGCAGTCCTTCTTCATCGGCATCACCATGCGGATCTTGAGCATCATTATTTTTGTCATCGTGTACGGAAGAATGATTGAGATATATTGCATGGTGAGCCTTGCACCCATCCCCATGGCAACATGGGGCAACCACGAGCAGTCGCACATGGGGCAGAACTACCTGAAATGCCTGTTCGCATTGGGCTTTCAAGGCTTTCTCATCCTCATCTGCGTGGCGATTTATGCGGTGCTGATCCAGAGCGTAGCGATTTCCGGGGATGCCATCAACTCCATTTGGAGCATTGTGGGCTACACCGTTCTGCTCTGTTTTAGTCTGTTCAAGACCAGCTCCGTGACAAAATCCGTCCTCGGAGCGCACTAAAGGAGGTGTTCATTTGGCTGCGTATATTTCCGTTCCCCGTGACCTGACGAAAGTGAAATCGAAGGTCGCATTCAACCTGACGAAACGGCAACTGCTTTGTTTCGGCACAGCGGCTCTCATTGGAGTGCCGCTGTTTTTTGTTCTCCGGGATTCCGGCGGCAACACTGCTGCCACCCTTGGCATGATGGCGGTGATGCTGCCGGCGTTCTTCCTTGGAATGTACGAAAAGAACGGTCAGCCCTTGGAAAAGCTGCTGTCGTACTATGTGCAGTCCCGGTTTGTCCGCCCGAAGATTCGCCCCTACAAGACCAACAACTACTATGCGATTTTGATGAAGGGAGGCATGACCGATGATTCCGTTTTGGAAAAAGACCGATAAAAGCGGCAAGAAAAAGCCGCCGAAGCCTGCTGTGCCCCGGACCGCCCAGCAATCTATCCCCATGCAGCGGATGTTTGAGGATGGCACTTGCCGGGTGAAGCCCAACTATTACACCCGCACCATCCAGTATCAGGACATCAACTATCAGTTGGCGCAGCAGGAGGACAAGACCGCTATTTTCGAGGAATGGTGCAGTTTTCTGAACTTCTTCGATTCCAGTATCAAATTTGAACTGTCCTTCGTGAACATGGCAACCGACAGCACCGAGTTTGAAAAGAGCATCCGCATTCCGTTCCAGAAAGATGGCTTTGACGATGTGCGTGCAGAGTATTCCCAGATGCTGCGCCAGCAGCTTGCCAAGGGCAATAATGGTCTGACTAAGACCAAGTTCATCACCTTTAGTGTGGAGGGCGAAAGCATGGCGCAGGTCAAGCCCCGGCTCGACCACATCCAAAACGATTTGCTCAACAACTTTCACCGGCTGGGTGTGCAGGCAAAGCCCCTGAATGGTGTCCAGCGGCTGAAACTCATGCACGATATGTTCAACATGGACGGTGCCAGCAAGTTTCACTTTGACTGGAAGGACCTTGTGAAAAGCGGCCTTTCCGTGAAGGATGCCATTGCGCCCACCGCCTTTGCCTTCAAAAACTCCCGGACGTTCCAGATGGGCGGCATCTACTGCGCCGCCAGTTTTCTGAGCATCACGGCATCCGACATCAGCGACCAGCTGCTGAAAGACTTCCTCGATATGGATTCCAGCCAGATCGTCACCATGCACATCCAGTCCGTTGACCAGAACAAGGCCATCAAGACGGTCAAGCGCACCATCACGGAACTGGATCGCAGCAAGATCGAGGAGCAGAAAAAGGCCATCCGTGCCGGGTATGATATCGACATCATTCCGTCCGATTTGGCAACTTACGGACGGGATGCGAAAGCTCTGCTCAAAGAGTTGCAAAGCCAGAACGAGCGGATGTTCCTTGTCACTTTTCTGGTGCTGAATACCGGGCGCACGGAGCAGGAGCTGGAAAACAATGTCTTTCAGGCATCCAGTATTGCACAGAAGCACAACTGTAATCTGTGCAGACTGGACTACCAGCAGGAGCAGGGGCTGATGTCCTCTCTGCCGTTGGCAGACTGTCAGATCGAAATTCAGCGAGGACTGACCACCAGCAGTACCGCCATCTTCATCCCGTTCACCACGCAGGAACTTTATCAGTCCGGCAAGGAATCGCTGTACTACGGCCTGAACGCCCTGTCCAACAACCTTATCATGGTGGACCGGAAGAAGCTGAAGAACCCCAATGGCTTGATTTTGGGTACTCCCGGCTCCGGCAAAAGTTTCTCAGCAAAGCGTGAAATTGCCAATGCCTTTCTGGTGACGGATGATGATATTATTGTCAATGATCCTGAGGGAGAGTATTCTCCGCTGGTGAACCGGCTGAAAGGTCAGGTCATCAAAATCAGCCCCAACAGTACCCAATTCATCAACCCCATGGACATCAATGCCAACTACTCCGAGGAAGATAACCCGCTTTCCCTGAAAGCCGACTTTATCCTTTCCCTCTGTGAGCTAGTGGTGGGCGGCAAAGAAGGGCTGCTGCCGGTGGAGAAAACCGTCATTGACCGCTGTGTGCATCTGATTTACCGCAAATATTTTGCGGACCCCTGCCCGGAGAATATGCCCATCCTTGAGGATCTGTACAACGCCCTGCTCCAACAGGACGAAAAAGAAGCCCACCATGTTGCTACGGCGTTGGAAATCTACGTCAAGGGCAGTCTGAACCTGTTCAACCACCGCACCAATGTGAACGTCAACAACCGCATCGTCTGCTACGACATCAAGGAATTGGGTAAACAGATGAAGAAACTGGGAATGCTCATTGTGCAGGATCAGGTGTGGGGGCGTGTCACGGCAAACCGCAGCAGCGGCAAGTCCACCCGATATTATATGGACGAGATGCACCTCCTCTTAAAAGAGGAGCAGACCGCCGCTTACTCTGTGGAAATCTGGAAGCGTTTCCGTAAGTGGGGCGGTATCCCGACCGGATTAACGCAGAACGTCAAAGACCTTCTTTCTTCCCGTGAAGTCGAGAATATTTTCGAGAACAGCGACATGATCATCATGCTGAATCAGGCGGCGGGAGACCGGCAGATCCTTGCAAAGCAACTCAACATCTCGCCCCATCAGCTTTCCTATGTGACCCACTCCGGCGAGGGCGAAGGGCTGCTGTTTTTTGGTAATGTCATTCTGCCGTTTGTGGACCGTTTTCCCACCGATCTGGAACTCTACCGCATTATGACCACCAAGTTGGGTGAAGTTTCGGAGGGCGCACAGAAATGAGCAAGCCGAAACTGAACATCAAAGAGGAAACATCTGCAAAAAAGACCCGTTCTCCCCCGAAAAAAGCCAAGGTGGAGCAGTCGGTGCCCAGAAAGAAGAAGCTGAAAACCGATGCGGAAAAGACCGCCGAAAAAGCCCAGCACCTGCGGTTTGGAAAGGCAGAGCTGACCCCGGACGAGTTGAGCCGGTTGAGCAAGGCGCAGAAGCGGGAGATGTACGCCGCCCATGCCGCCCGGTCTGCGGTGCACCGGGAAATCGACCAGTACGAGGACGACAATGTGGGCACACAGGCTCTGAGCGAGGGCGAAAAGGCGGCAGGAAATGTCCGGGATATTTCCAAGAGCCGCTATGCCCGGAAGCTGAAAAAGAGAGCCAAGATGCAGGGCAAGAAAGGTGCCCGAACCGCAAAATCTTCTGCACAGGAACCGACTGCGGCACAAGATGCAGGCGCATCCGGCACCGGCGAGAACGGCTCCAACTGGCTTTCACGCTGGAAGCAGCGGCAAGAAATCCACAAAAGCTACTATGTCGCCGCCCGGTCGGGCACGGCGGCGCAGACCGCAGGCGGCAAAGCGGCATCCAACGGTGCATCTGCCGCCCGGTCCAGCATGGAACAGACGGTAGAAAAGGGCAAAACTGCCGTCAGCACCGCTGTAAAGGGGCTGATGAATGCCGCCAAGAGCAACGCACACGTTCTGGTGATCGTGGGCGTTTTTCTTTTGCTCATCCTCATGGTGATGTCCGGCTTCTCGTCTTGCGGCATCCTCTTTTCCGGCGGCACACAGGTGTCCGGGCAGACCATGTACTCTGCCGAGGACAGGGATATCCGGGGCGCAGAACAGGACTACAAGAAACTGGAGAAGGAGTTGGATAAAAAGATCAAGCGCACCCCCACCGACCACCCCGGCTACAACGAGTATCAGTATCATCTGGATGCCATTGAGCATGACCCGTGGCAGCTCACCTCTTTTCTCACGACTTTGTATGACGATTATACCCGGTCGGAGGTGCAGGGCAAACTGAAGGAGACCTTCAAAAAGCAGTACAAGCTCACCACATGGGTAGAGGTGCAGACCCGATATATGACGGTCTGGGTCATGACTCCGGCAGGCATCCCGGTTCCCACACAGGTTCCCTACGAGTACCGCATCTTCCACACCAAGCTGGTGAACCGTGGCTTGGAGGTGGTCATCCGGGAGGAACTGAACAACGACCAATGGAAACGGTACGAGATCTTTCAAGACACCTTGGGCGGCAGACCCTACCTTTTTAATGGTGGCTTGCCGCCCGGTGGCTCCGATGGCTCCGGCGCACCGGGCATCGACTATCAGGTTCCGGCAGAAGCCCTGACGGACGAAGAATTTTCCAAAATCTACGCCGAAGCAAAGAAATATGTCGGTACGCCCTACGTCTGGGGCGGTTCCACCCCGGAAACTGGGTTCGATTGCTCCGGCTACGTCTGCTGGGTGTACAACCAGAACGGCTACGATGTGGGCAGAACCACCGCCAACGGATTATGGCAGAAAAGCCAGCACATTTCCGAAGCAGAAGCAAAGCCCGGAGATCTGGTCTTTTTCAAAGGAACCTACGACACCCCCGGCATGAGCCATACGGGAATCTATCTCGGCAACGGCATGATGGTCAGTGCCGGAGACCCCATCAAGTACGCAAACATTCACTCGTCCTACTGGGAGAAGCATCTCGCCGGGTTCGGACGGCTTTCAAAATGATTGGAGGAGTTTTATGAGCGAAAAATCGGATAAGCTGCGGGCGATGCTGGAAAAAGAGAAGGAACGCCGCATCAAGCTGAACAACCGCATCGAGATTCTGGAACGGCGCATTCAGGAGGAAGATTCTGCCGAGGTCAACGAGATGGTGCGGACTGCAAAGGTCACGCCGGAACAGCTTGCCGCCCTGCTGCGGCAGTCTGCCACCACCACCCCGAACCCTGCTGCGCTGTCTGCCGTGGGTGCCACTTTCGAGAAGGAGGATGCAAATGAAGATTAAGAAACTGGGCGCACTGCTGGCATCGGCAGTGCTGTGCGCTGGTATGGCGGCTCCTGCTTTTGCCTTTGAGGGCGAAGTAGCCCCGGTGGAGCAGCCTGTTCTGCCGGAGGTGGTGGAGGACGTTGTTACCGTCACGGATGAAACCTCTGGTGCCCTGACCCCGGAGGGCAATCTGACGCTGGTGGACGATTACCACACCAATTATTCGGATGGTTCCGGGCAGCAGTTCATCACGCTGGTATCGAAATCGGGTGCGACATTTTATCTGGTAATCGATCGGAACAGTAAAGGCGCACAAACCGTACACTTTATGAATCTGGTGGACGAAGCAGACCTTTTGGCGCTGATGGAAGAAGATGCCGCCGATGCCTACACCGCTGAAAAGGAAGCAGCGTCGCAGGCTGAACAGGACAGGCTGAAAGCCGAGGAAGAAGCCAAGAAAGCCGCAGAAGAAGCGGCGGCATCCGGCGAGGAACAGCCCAAGGAAAACAAGGTCACCAAGATCGCATCCGGCTTTCTGGGCGTGGTGGTGCTGATTGCGCTGGCGGCAGGCGGCGGCTTCTATGCTTTCACAAAGCAGAAGCAGAAAAAGCAGGCCGAAAAAGAAGCCCTTGACCCCGATGCAAACTACACCGAGGACAAGGGCGACTTCGAGATTCCCACCGAGGACGAGCCGGAGGAACCCGGTGAGGAAGATACCGAACCCATCTGATTTCAAGGCGGCATCTTGCCGCCGTACATATTGCAATCAGAAACAGATTGGAGGGATTCTTATCGCAAAATTGATCGTGGCGGAAAAACCGTCCGTAGCCATGTCCTACGCCAAGGTTCTCGGTGCCACCAAACGTCAGGATGGATACCTTGAGGGCAACGGCTATCTTGTCAGCTGGTGTGTTGGTCATCTGGTGGAGCTTGCCCCGCCCAATGTCTACGATGAAAAGTTCATCAAGTGGAGCATCGCAGACTTGCCCATCCTGCCGCAAAAGTGGCAGTATCTGGTGTCTGCCAGCACCAAAAAGCAGTTTGGCATCCTGCAAAAGCTGATGCACCGCCCGGATGTGGACAGCGTGATCTGTGCTACGGATGCAGGACAGTGCGGTTAGGTGACTTAAGAGAAAGAAAAAGAGACCTCATCTC
>ERZ772835.104-NODE-104-length-96776-cov-468.184_pt1 | contig 96776 bp, 89 predicted proteins | sample MGYA00511901_ERZ772835 | MGnify/ENA primary metagenome ERZ772835 (study PRJEB29015, sample SAMEA2737729) | human gut metagenome | biome: human gut; feature: human-associated habitat; material: faeces | place: China | collected 2012 ...
TTGACCCTTAATGACACGCTAGATGAACTTGTGAGTTTTACCTGATATAGGTTGTATGTATGTCTGAATGTATTGGTTATTAGTGTGTTATGTGTATTTTGTTATATTCTTACTCTAATATTTTGTGTATAATAATTATCTACATATCAAGTCGCTTTAGTTAGCTGATATGTTGTTCGATTCTACATTTTTATCCTTGTTTCCTGTTGCATTTTGTCAAAAATACGTCATGTTATAGGCGGATTTAATGTCCGAGGAGGGGCATTTTACACCCTTAGGAGAGGGGGTAAAACATCTTCCTAACCCCCATATTTTACATTTTATCTTCTAAAACGCAAAAAAATGCGGATTTTCGCATCATTTCCGTTACTGTTTTCTGTAGTAAGGATATTATACATATATATATAAATACTCCTTTTAATCGTTCTAGGAGATGATATAACGACATTTTAGTATCTTGTTTTTTTTCTTTACAAAACAACAAAAAAGCCCTATAAAAGAACGCAAACTCACATCCACGTTATTTGGTATATTTGGGGCTCTTATCTCCAAATTTTGCAAGAAATCAGAGTAAATTGAGCCCCAAATATACCTTTCCTCATCGTTTTCAGTACCTATTTATATTATATATGGTACTTATTCTGGTAGTGGCGCTTGGATTTAACAGGGGCTCCATGGAAGGAACCGCTGCCCATACCGCTGCCACGAAAACTCTCATGGAAGCCTGAACCACCGCTATATTCGCCCCAGCGGGCTCTGATTCTATCTACATAATTAACCGTCTCCGTGCCTCGCATATAACCATATTTCACTACCGGATCTGTGTAATAAGCCGGTTGAGAAAGGCGCAGAATATAATCGCGGATTACGCCCCAATTATGCGGATTCTGACCATGTTTGCGAGCCAGCGACATCGCATCTCTGATGTGGAAATAGCCACCATTATAAGAAGCCAAGGCGAAAAGCATGCGCTGCGACGGGTCGCCCACATCCGCAAAATGCCCCTGCAGTTCCGCCATATATCTGGCTGCCGCAGCCACATTCGCCTCAGGTTCATGAATCATGCTCATCGGCAAACCCAGATGGGCAGCCGTGCCTGGCATAATCTGCATCAGTCCGCAAGCTCCAGCCCATGACTTCGCATTCGGGTCGAAACAGCTCTCCTGATAACATTGGGCAGCCATCAGGCGCCAGTCCATGCGAGCCGTTCCGCTATAGCGCTGGAAGAGGTGGTCGTAGCGGGAAATAACACCCTTAGAACGGTTCAGGAATGGTGAATAAACGTGGCGGCGCACGCTGGCAGAAGAAAGCAGCCACGATTCTTCCTGCTTGACCTGAGCAATCAGCTTAGGCTTAAACCAGCCGTTCAGGGTGTCGGCAAGACTCTTGTTACCGTTCAGTACAGCCCATTGGGTTCGGGTGCTGTCGGGCGTAACTCCACAGAACAGCAGATTACCTCTGGTCTGTTTTCGGGGTAGGGGCACGGCAATCACATCACCTTCTCCCTTCTCCAGTTTGCGCACCATTTCAGCCGTATCCTTACATTCTTCTACGCGTAACGACACGCCGATCTGCTGGGCAAACTTCTCGCAGAGCAGATATTGCAGTCCCATTCCATGGCTGTGGTAATCATAATAGGTAGTAGGGCCGTTAACGGTGAGCATGATGAGCTCACCATTTGCCTGAATATCTTCGAGCGAAAGCCCTTTGTTGGTTGAAGCAGGTTGCTTTTCATCGCCTTCAGCCCCATCAGAGTTGTCCGCATACTCCATTTCGCCTACGGGAGTTCCCCATGGCGTAAGCTCCTGCTGCGGTTTCTTGTCGGCACAGGCAGCGAGCAAAAATAGTGCATATAATGCGTATAAATATCCTTTATTCTTCATTTCAGCTGCAAAAGTACGAAATATTTTGCACATAAGTGAGAAATTATTTGTTTATTCTAATAAAAATATGTACTTTTGCAATGTTTTTCAAACAAAATATAGAAATATGTTACGAATAGCAGTACAAAGTAAGGGTCGTCTTTTCGACGACACCATGAATCTTTTAGCAGAGGCAGACATCAAAGTAAGCGCCTCTAAACGCACCCTCCTGGTGCAGTCAAGCAACTTTCCTCTCGAAGTTCTCTACCTTCGTGATGATGATATTCCTCAGAGCGTAGCCTCTGGTGTGGCAGATATCGGAATCGTGGGCGAGAACGAGTTTGTAGAGCGTGGAGAGAATGCGCAGATTATTGACCGTCTGGGTTTCAGCAAGTGCCGCCTGAGCCTCGCCATTCCTAAGAAGATTGATTATCCGGGATTGGAATGGTTCAACGGCAAGAAGATTGCTACTTCTTACCCTAACATCCTGCGTAAGTTTATGAAGAAGAATAATATCAATGCCGATATCCATGTCATTACGGGTTCTGTAGAAATCAGTCCGGGCATCGGTTTGGCTGACGGTATTTTCGATATTGTAAGTTCAGGTTCTACTCTGGTCAGCAACAATCTTGCTGAGGTTGAGGTGGTGATGAAGAGCGAGGCTCTGCTCATCGGCAACTGGAACATGGACGAGGAGAAGCATGAGATTCTGAACGAGATGCTGTTCCGCTTCGAGGCTGTACGTTCTGCACAGGACAAGAAGTACGTGATGATGAATGCTCCTAAGGCAAAGGTTCAGGAGATTACAGAAGTATTGCCAGGCATCAAGAGTCCTACGATTATCCCATTGGCTGATGAGGAATGGTGCTCTATCCACACCGTGCTCGATGAGAAGCGTTTCTGGGAAATCATAGGCAAGTTGAAGGAACTCGGTGCACAGGGCATCCTGGTAACACCAATCGAAAAGATGATATTGTAATAATGTGTAGCGTTTAATGTGTAATGTTTATTAGAGACATTATGCGTTAAAAACTAAACATTAAACATTAATAATTAAACATTAATAATAGGAATGAAGGTAATAAAGTATCCTGCAAAGGAGGAATGGAGCGAGATTGTAAAACGCCCACACCTGGATGTTTCGCAGCTGAATGCGACTGTACAAGGTGTACTCGACGATGTGAAAAACCATGGCGACGAAGCCGTGAAGCGTTACGAGGAGAAGTTTGATCATGCCCATCTCGATTCTTTGGCTGTGACTGAAGCTGAAATCGAAGAGGCTGAGAAAATGGTTTCTCAAGAACTGAAAGACGCTTTGCACCTCGCCCATCATAACATTGCCGCATTCCATCATAGCCAGAAGTTTGATGGTGTAAAGGTTGAAACTTGCCCTGGTGTAACCTGCTGGCAGAAGAGTGTGGCTATAGAGAAGGTGGGATTGTATATCCCGGGAGGTACTGCTCCTCTCTTTAGCACCGTTCTGATGCTGGCTACTCCTGCCAAGATTGCGGGATGTAAAGAAATAGTACTGTGTACTCCTCCTAATAAAGAGGGCAAGGTGAACCCGGCTATCCTCATGGCGGCAAAGATTGCGGGCGTAAGCAAGATCTTTAAGGCGGGTGGCGTTCAGGCTATCGGAGCCATAGCTTACGGTACGGAGAGCGTGCCTAAGGTTTATAAGATTTTCGGTCCGGGCAACCAGTTTGTCATGGCTGCCAAGCAGCAGGTTTCCCTGCACGATGTGGCTATAGACATGCCTGCCGGTCCGTCTGAAGTTTGTCTTATTGCCGACGAAACAGCCAACCCTGTGTTTGCTGCTGCCGACCTGTTGTCGCAGGCTGAACATGGTTTCGATTCTCAGGTTTTCTTCATTACTACATCTGAAAAGGTGTTGGATGATGTAAAGAATGAAGTTGAAGTACAACTTGAACGTTTACCACGTAAGGAGATGGCACAGACCTCGTTAGACAACTCTAAGTTTATCCTCGTGAAGACCGAAGAGGAGGCAATCGACCTCTGTAATACTTATGCGCCGGAGCATCTGATTATCGCCACAGCCGATTACGAGCAGTTGGCAGAAAAAGTTGTGAATGCAGGTAGTGTATTCCTCGGAAACTATGCGTGCGAAAGTGCAGGCGACTATGCAAGCGGTACGAACCATACCTTGCCAACCCATGGCTATGCTTTGGCTTACAACGGAGTGAACCTGGACAGTTATAATCGCAAAATCACCTTCCAGCATCTTACAGAAGAAGGTATTCGTAACATTGGAAATGCTGTAGTGACCATGGCGGAAAATGAGCAATTGGAAGCTCATGCCAATGCGATGAGACTGAGAGTGAACAGTTTGAAACAATAGGGTGAAACGGGAAGTTGTAAAGATACTTCTTAATAGCTTTTGAAAGAAAAATGAAAGAATTGAAAGATTTGTGCCGAGAGAACATCTGGAATCTGGCACCTTACAGTTGCGCCCGTACGGAGTTTGCTGGCAGAAATGCCCGCGTCTTCCTCGACGCCAACGAAAATCCATATAATGACCCTTACAATCGCTATCCTGATCCGCTGCAGGTTGAACTGAAGAAGCAGATCAGCAAGATTAAGGGTGTGGCTGAAGAGAAAATCTTCCTGGGCAACGGTTCCGACGAGGCCATCGATTTGGTTTACCGTGTATTCTGCCGCCCGGGCAAGGATAATGTAGTAGCGATTGCGCCTACTTACGGAATGTATGAAGTATGCGCAGACATCAACGATGTGGAGTATCGCTCTGTATTGCTTGATGAAAATTATCAGATTTCTGCAGAAAAACTGCTGGCAGCCTGCGATGAACAGACAAAGGTTATCTGGATCTGCAGTCCGAACAATCCTACGGGCAATCACATCAACCGCGAGGCAATCGTAGAGGTGTTGCAGAAATTCCAGGGTATTGTCATCATCGACGAAGCCTACAGCGATTTCTCTTCGGAGCGCACATTCCGCAGCGTGCTCGACAGATTTCCCAACATGATTGTACTCAACACCATGAGTAAGGCGTGGGGCTGTGCTGCTCTCCGTCTGGGAATGGCTTTTGCGAGCAAGGAGATTGTTGACATATTCAATAAGGTGAAATATCCTTATAACGTCAATCTGCTTACTCAGGAGCATGCGCTGGAAGTGATGAAGAATCCGCTGAAGGTTGACGAATGGGTGAAGAACATCCTGCAGGAGCGTTCTAAGGTAATGGCTGCATTCCTGGATCTGCCTATCTGCGAGAAGGTTTATCCTACTGATGCAAACTTCTTCCTGGCTAAAATGACCGACGCCAACGCCATCTATAATTATCTGGTGGCACAAGGCATTATCGTAAGAAACCGCAACAAGGTTCAGTTGTGTGGCAACTGTCTGAGAATTACGATAGGAAACAAGAGCGAGAATGCTGAATTACTCGGTGCTTTGAGACAGTACTAGCATTTAAGCAGCACGCCCTGAAAGGGCAGAAGCCCCTAGCCCAGGGCAGCGCCCTGGGTCTATATATTAACAACCAAGTCGCCCTGTAAGGGCAAAAGCTTCATATATTTAAAGCTTTTGCCCTTACAGGGCGACTTTAGTATCTCACATTCTAAACCAGGGTGTTGCCCTGGGCTAGGAGCTTTTGCCCTTTCAGGGCGTATTGCTGACAATTATCTTCTTCTGCCTCTACCTTCATTTCTTCCTTGATTTCCCCGACCTTGATTTCCCCGACCGCCGCGTTCGTTCTTATCCCCGCTATTATAACGGTTCTTGCGGTTATGGTTGTCGTTGTCGAAATTAGGGTTGAAACTCTTTTTCTTCTTGTCCTTGAAGAAGCCGGCACCTTGCTCTTTCTGGCTGCGGAGTTCGGCTCTTGCCGCAGCTACCGCATCACGGATATTAGCGTTGGCGTTGTTGCTTCTGCCTTGAGAAATATTCTGAGCCGAGCCTTTCTGTGAATGATTGCCTCTTGAAGGTTTTCCGTTTAGCGGACGGCCTTCGTTCAGATATTTATCTTCATCATAGCAACCCACATTGCCATATCCCTTTGGGGCAAAGCGGTCAGAAGCATTTCTGCCACGGCTTTTTCCTGCATTCGGTTCAGATGCATTTCTGCCAGCTCCACGCTTGCCTTTAGCACCTTTTCCTACACCAGGATTATCGTATGTAGAGCCTATCGCCTTATCGTCATAATGCGTCTTCTTACCCTTGAAACTGCCACCCATGCTTTTCCTGTCGTAGAGTTTGTCGATGAGGTCGGCTCTGCCTATCCGGCGAAGTTCACTCTCGATGGCGCGGCGCTCTTCAGGCTTGTACCAGAAGAAGAACATGCGCTGGGCAAGCTTCTCTTTCTGAGTCTTGGCGCTGAAGACCGGCTCCAGGGTGTAAGGATCGTACCCCGTGTACCAGGTCTCGGTAGAAATGGTCATAGGAGTAGGGGTGAAATCCTGCACCTGCTCCAGATGGAAATCCAGTCCCTTCGTAATGACGGCAAGTTCGGCCATGTCTTCTTCATGACAGCCCGGATGCGAACTGATGAAGTAAGGAATGATCTGCTGGTTCAGACCTTCTTCCTTGTTGATTTTGTCAAAGATGCGCTTGAACTCGTAGAAGAGGTCGAACGATGGCTTGCGCATGAACTTCAAAACTTCCGGACTCGTATGTTCAGGAGCCACCTTCAGTCGGCCACTCACGTGCTTGGTAATCAGTTCGCGCGTGTATTCTCTAGCCGCCTGATTCACCTTTTCGTCCTTGCTCTTATGCAGCAGAAGGTCGTAACGCACACCACTACCGATGAAGCTCTTCTTGATTCCCGGCAAAGCATCTACAGCATGATAAATCTCCAGAAGCTTGCTGTGGTCGGTATTGAGGTTCGGACAAATCTGAGGGTTTACACACGATGGACGCTTGCACACTTCGCAGGCTTTCTGATTCTTGCCGTGCATTCCGTACATGTTGGCAGAAGGACCGCCCAAATCGCTCAGATAGCCCTTGAAATCAGGCATTTGGATGATTTTCTTCACCTCCTTCAGAATGCTCTCCTTGCTGCGGCAAACCACGAATTTACCCTGATGGGCAGAAATGGTGCAGAAAGAACAGCCGCCGAAACAGCCACGATGAAGGTTCACGGAAAACTTGATCATCTCGTAGGCAGGAATGGTCTTGCCCTTGTATTTAGGATGAGGCAAACGCGTATAAGGCAGGTCGAAAGCCGCATCCAGTTCCGCGGTAGTCATCAGCGGGAAAGGCGGATTCACTACTACATATTTGCCGTCAACTTCCTGAATCATGCGCTGAGCATGCATCTTGTTGGCTTCTTCCTCCAGATGGCGCACGTTCTCAGCCTGTCCCTTCTTGTTGTGGAGACATTCTTCGTGGCTGTGGAGGATGATGTCATCGTCCTTGAAACCGCCCGGAATCTCACTTTCCTTGCAGTAGAAAACCACCTGCGGCATTTCGTGGATTTGGCTAAGCGTCTTGCCTTCTGCAAAGGCATTGGCTAGTTCTACGATAGAACGTTCGCCCATTCCGTAGAGAATGAGGTCGGCGCCCGAATCGCAGAGAATGCACTTGCGGAGCTCGTCTTTCCAATAGTCGTAGTGGCTGATGCGGCGCAACGAAGCCTCAATACCGCCTAGTGCTACAGGTACGTCGGGAAAGAGTTTCTTCAGTATCTGCGTATAGACGATAGATGGATAGTCGGGGCGCATGTCGTGGCGGGAGTCGGGACTGAAAGCGTCCTCGCTACGCATGCGTCGGTTGGCCGTGTAGCGGTTCACCATCGAGTCCATGGCGCCCGGAGAAACACCAAAGAAGAGGCGAGGGCGACCGAGTTTCTTGAAGTCTCGGAAATCGCCGTGCCAGTCGGGCTGGGGAACGATGGCTACCCGATAGCCGTTGGCTTCCAGTATTCGTCCGAGTATGGCAGGGCCGAAGGATGGGTGGTCAACGTAAGCATCTCCTGAAAAGAGGATGACGTCAAGCTCGTCCCATCCGCGCAACTCGCATTCTTTCTTGGTGGTAGGTAAGAAATCTGTTAACTTATAATCCATTCAATATTTTTTAATCATTTACTGCGTCTGGTTCTGCATCAGCTGCAGCCTCAGCCTGCTTCTTGTCTTTCCAGTCTACGTAGAGCAGAACGAGGTTGTGAAGACCGAGCGCCTTCATGTTCTGATTGTAGATGACGTCGAGACAGAGATCGAGCAACTCCTTATCCTTGATGTCGCTGCTCTCGAGGAGTGAACGTACATTAAGTTTCAGTTTATCGAGCACTTCCTCGTCAATAATGCCGTTGCTGTCTACGAGGTTGCGGAGTAACTGATACTTTTCGATGGTCTCTAAATGCTGGTCGCTCACTTCGATAGAGCGGGTGCCAGACTGGTTGGCTTGAATCTTATACATAAGCTTAAAATTTTTTATCTGTTTTACTTTGAATTTAATCTGTCAGAAATTTAAGAATGCCGAGCAACACGCTGGTGCGGGTTCTTTCGTCGATGATGCATTCCAGCGGGAATCCCATGACGAAGCTGCGGTAAGTAGTGCTCTTGTAGGCAACCGCCGCACTCGTTCCCGTATCGTATTGCATCGCCGTGAAGGCGTAATTGCCAACCGGTTTCAATATCTCGGGATGGGTTGCCGCATAATGCTGGGCATTCAGCTCGTTATAATAGCTGAACTGCAGACCTAAACCCTTGACGTTAGGCGAAGTGCAGACAATACTGTCTCGTTCTGTTACGGTTGAATCTTCGGGATTGATGTCCCTGGTGATGGCCGTAGAACCTGTAGGCTCATAGCTGAGTTTCAGAATATCGCTCAGGAACGCCTGTTCCTCTTCAGTCTGCATGTCGCTTCCGGTGTAAGAACCGCTTATCAGGATTCTGCCGCCTTGGCTGGCGTACTGCCTGATGCTGTTCTGCAGGGCAGGCGTGAACGACTTGAAGAAGGCGTGAGTATAGCCGTCATGGCGCTCCAGTCCGTTGATGAGGTCAACTGCCTGATAGTTCTTCATCTGAACCCTGCCGCTGGCGATGACTTCGCTCGAACAGCTGGAAATATTATATTTGCCCGAAGCTGCAATACTTGTAGCATGCGCCTGAACGTAGTTGAAGTCGTTGCCTGCCACAAACTTGCCAATCATTTCGTTGCCGCTGAAACCGAGTCCGAAACTGGTTTCGTTGCCCATTCTGCTTCTGTCGAACACCTGCTGCTTGCCGCTCCATCCCGCCGTCAGTCCGTAGCTTACGCCCGGATCCTGATTGAGGTCGAATCCCTGCTTTTCCTCATCGTCCACGACCTGCGGAGAGGCAAGGCGATGGAAATTGTTTACGATGAGCACAGACTTGCTGGCAGCAGGATTGTAGAGCACAGAGAGGGTTTCGGTGGTGAAACTTTCTCCTCCTGCATTAACCGCAGCCACCTTAAAATGGTAAAGCTTGCCCGGTTCCAGCTGCATCTGGCAGCGGGTGGTGTTCACGATGGTTCCGTTGTCAAAGCCGCCTTGTCCCTCAGCCTTATAAATAATGTAAGAAGTAGGGCGGGCAGATGGTTCCGTCTTGTCCAGCTGGGCAGTCCATGAGAGTAGGGCAACACCTTGGTTCTGCGTAACGCTGAAGTTCTGCGGAGCCAGCGGCTGGACCACGTATCGGGTTCCATGATTGCTGTTTACGAAGCGCAGGATGGTTTTGTAGATGGAGCGTGCGATATAGAACTTTCCGAGCGGATCCTGAGCAATTCTCATGTCAGGGAAATTCTGATGCGAAAGCATTTCGAGAATAGCCGACGGAACTTCCGGCAGACGGGTTTCAGAATAGTTTCTGTCCCATAGGTAGCGTTTGCCGAATTCTCCGAACTGAGCCGTCAAATCCGTAACGAGATTATCGCGCAAAGCCCTGGCGAAATCCTTGGATGTGAATCTTGAGATTCCGCTGTTCAGCATTCCGTCATTATAATCTGTGGTGCAGATAGCAAGGGATCCAAAAGTAGATTTTCCGTCCTTATTGTAACCCGCATCACTATGAAGTGCCAGCGAGAGTTCTATAGGCACGTGCTTGCCATTTTTGGCAGGCATGTAAACCGAACCGCCGCCCAGCCAGTTGGTCATCAGCGAACGGGTGTTGATGTCGTCGGCGTAATCATTTTCTCCCTTTCTGCCTCCATAAACCTTATAAGGAGCACCAGCCCATTGGGCGTAGTATCTGGCTCCTTCCAGGCAACGGGGCAATCCGCTGGTGTAACCGCCACGCTCTATGTTTCCCATGCCGCCGCCAAAGCGGACAGCATCTGTAGTTACTACTCCACGGCGTGAAGCCTTGTTGGTGCAGACTACGCGGTTGAACTCGTTGCAGCCCATGTCGAAATCGAAGGTGCCCAGATAAACCCAGGTGCCTCCGCCCATGCGCTGGTTAACGGAAAACTCTGTAGCTTCGCCCTTGTGATAAACGATGTATCTTGCATCGCTCACGCTCTTGGGGAGCGACTGGTAGCTTACGTAGACTGCGTATTTGCCGGCTTCCTTGAAACGGGGCTGGTAGCTTACCTGGCTGGTTTTCTTGCGCTTGGTTGCCTTTGCCTGTCTCACGGTTCCCATACGGAACGGATTTTCCCCATCTTTCAGTCGGTAGCGGTTGGCAAAGCCGAGCGAATCGCAGTTTTTCCATCGCTTGCCCGCCTCCTTTTCGAAATAATAAACCGACTTGACAGCATCATCATTATCGATGACGATTTCGTTCGTCTGCCAGTCTCTTTCGCGGGGTGTGAAGACGATGGCTCCCGCATTCTGGAGCATCGGGATGAGGTAGGGCACGACGATGGTTTGGGTAAAGAGATCTTCGTTTGTGCAAAACAGGTTAGGGCGTTGCCATTTCCATACATCTCTGTCGGCATAATAATACCGTCCGTGCGAGGCCCATAGCGAAAGGTGCCTGTTCTGTAGTCCTGCCGTAACGAAATAAGGGCGGGAAACATTAAATACCCATGGGTCGCCATCATAATCTATGCCTTGCCATGCGCCGCTGTTAGCCTCGTCGTAGATAGGAAAAAACGATTTGCCGTTAGCCTGAAGCGAAGCTCCAGCGGCTAACAGCAAACTGCTTATCAAACAATATGTTATGTTTTGGTGTTTCACTATACGAATACTCCTTCTTTAATAGCTGACTAAACCGTTATCTTCTAACGTTTAATCAATATTTCCGATTGTGAACTTCTCCGGTTTCTTTCCTTTGAAATCCTTGAAGTACAACTTGATTTCACGCATGTCTTTGTCAACATCTCCTGACGGGATAATCTGCCGGGTGCATTGGATGACCTTCTTCTCATAGTCAAGCCCATAGAGATGGATAGGCAGATGCGCCTTGAGGGCTATGAAATAGAATCCCTTTTTCCATTCCGGGTTGAGCGAGCGGGTACCTTCGGGCGTAATACACAGTCCGAAAGCCTTCCGCTTATCCGCTTCTGCAGCCAGATTATCCGTCATGCTAGTATGTTTGCTTCTCCACACAGGAATACCTCCCATCTTTCTGAAGATAGGACCTAGCGGCCAGAAGAACCATTCCTTTTTCATGAGGAAATTACATTTGATTCCCTCAGCATGGGCAAAGAGCTGGCCCAGTATCAGATCCCAGTTGCTGGTGTGCGGAGCCATGCAGATGATATACTTTTCAGGAAGCTCCTGGGTGATGATTTTCTTATAGCCCAAGCGCTTATACAATATCCATTGACAAATTCCTTTTACCATATATATAAATAGGTGTATTTTCTGATTCTGATGATGAAAGGATTATGCCAGGTTTGAAATCTGGTCGATGATTTCGCTCATCTGCTTGTTGAAGTCGCTTATGAGCTTTTTATAATATTCACCCTTCTTGATTCCCGGTTCCGGGTGAGACACGCGGCTGATGTAATCGCCGTTGATCATGACGATAGCTGAAAGAATGCCATCCACATCTTCCTGTGAAGGCTTACCATTATACAAAGATGCAGCTACTGTTTCGGCGAAAAGTTCGCTTGTAATGTAGTTGATCGTGCGCTTTAAATCTCTTTTATTAGCCATAATTCTTTTCTCCTAATTAATGAATAATTAAAAATATCGCTCAAAGATAATCATTTTCTTTGAAATAACATCATTTTTTGGGAAAAAATGTATCTATTAACGCATTTTTAGCATTTTTCTTTCCGTATCTCGCAGAAAAGAGTTATTTTTGCAGATGTTTTTGAAGTTTCAACTAATTAAAATAAAAACGAATTATGGAAAAAAGTGCATTGCAGATTGCAAGAGCTGCTTATCAGCCAAAATTGCCTAAGGCTCTCCAGGGCCCAGTAAAGGCAGTTGAAGGTGCAGCAACACAGTCAGTAGGTAATCAGGATGAAATCAAGGCGTTGTTCCCTAACACTTATGGAATGCCTGTTATTACATTCGAGGCAGGTGAGGCTAAGGAACTTCCTGCTTTCAACGTAGGTGTTATCCTCTCAGGTGGTCAGGCTCCTGGCGGTCACAACGTGATTTCTGGTCTCTTCGACGGTGTGAAGTCTCTCAACCCAGCTAACAAGCTCTATGGTTTCATCCTCGGTCCTGGTGGTCTCGTTGACCATAAGTACATGGAGATTACTTCTGAACTCATGGACGAATACCGCAATACTGGTGGTTTCGACATCATCGGTTCCGGTCGTACCAAGCTTGAGAAGGAAGACCAGTTTGAGAAGGGTATTGAGATTCTTCGTGAACTCGGCATCAAGGCACTTGTCATCATCGGTGGTGACGACTCAAATACCAATGCTTGCGTTCTCGCAGAATACTATGCTGCCAAGAAGTATGGCGTACAGGTAATCGGTTGCCCTAAGACTATCGACGGCGACTTGAAGAACGAGCAGATTGAGACTTCTTTCGGTTTCGATACAGCCTGCAAGACATATTCTGAGCTCATCGGTAACATCGAGCGTGACTGTAACTCAGCACGTAAGTACTGGCACTTCATCAAGCTGATGGGTCGTTCAGCATCTCACATCGCTCTTGAGTGCGCTCTCCAGACTCAGCCAAACATCTGCTTGATTTCTGAGGAGGTAGAGGCTAAGGAAATGTCACTCGATGATGTTGTTACTTATATTGCAACTGCAGTAGCTAACCGTGCTGCTGAGGGCAACAACTTCGGTACTGTTCTCATCCCAGAGGGCCTGATCGAGTTCATCCCAGCTATCAAGAAGCTTATCGCAGAATTGAACGAGGTTCTTACAGACCCTGCAACAGGCGAGAGCCGTGAGTTTGCAAGTGCTGAGGAGCAGATTGCATTCGTTAAGGGTGCCATCGCTAAGGACAACCTCGCAGTATTGGAGTCTTTGCCAGCTGACGTAGCTCGCCAGCTTTGCCTCGACCGCGACCCTCACGGAAACGTACAGGTTTCTCTCATCGAGACAGAGAAGTTGCTTTCTCGCATGGTAGCTGAGAAGTTGGCTGCATGGAAGAAGGAAGGCAAGTTTGTTGGTAAGTTCTCTGCACAGCACCACTTCTTCGGTTACGAGGGACGTTGCGCAGCTCCTTCTAACTACGATGCTGACTACTGCTACTCACTCGGTTTCAACGCTTCACGCCTCATCGCTAACGGCAAGACCGGTTACATGTCAATCATCAAGAACACAACAGCTCCTGCAGCAGAGTGGATTGCAGGTGGTGTGCCAATCACTATGATGATGAACATCGAGCGTCGTAATGGTGCTAACAAGCCAGTTATCCGCAAGGCTCTCGTTGAGCTGGATGGTGCTCCATTCAAGTTCTTCGCTTCTAAGCGCGATGAGTGGGCTAAGGAAACAGCTTACGTTTATCCAGGTCCTATCCAGTACTGGGGTCCTTCTGAGGTTTGCGACCAGACCACAAAGACTCTCCAGTTGGAGCAGGCTAAGTAAAAAATAGAATAAATATTTTTTTATATGTCAACAAGACGAACGGCTTCTTCACAGAAAAAGAGTGCCATGGCGAGAAAGAAAACTCCTCGGCGTGGCGGCTCCCGTGGTAGAAGGCGTTCGTCTTCTTTTTTGCAACGCTATCCCCGTTGGGCGTGGTGGATAGGCGGAACGGCGGTTATCGTGCTCTATGTCTTTCTGTTCTATCATTTCTTTGTAGGTCCAACTGGTTTCCGCTGGCGTGCGCTTTATGGCGATGCTGAATATCCTGAAGGTTACGAGATTCATGGAATCGACATTTCGCATTATCAGGGCAAGATAGACTGGGAACAGCTCAAGAATGCGATGATCAAGGGGTGTCCTGTGCGCTTCGTCATCATCAAGAGTACGGAGGGTTCTTCACGGCTCGATGAGAATTTCCGCGAGAACTTTAATCAGGCTCGCGATTTCGGTTTCATCCGGGGTGTTTATCATTTCTGGAGCAATAAGTCGACAGCCCGAGAACAGGCTTATTATTTCCTAGACCAGGTTCATCTTACGGATGGCGATTTGCCTCCGGTACTGGATATTGAACATAAGCCGGCAGATAAGAGTGTGGAGGATTTCCAGCGTGATGTGCTTACCTGGCTGCATATAGTAGAGGATAAGTATCATGTTAAACCTATCATCTACACCTATTATAAATTCAAGGAACAATATCTGAGTGCGCCTGTCTTCGATGATTATCCTTACTGGATAGCCCACTATTATGTTGACAAGGTTCAGTATAAGGGCAAATGGAAGTTCTGGCAGCATACGGATGTGGGCAAGTTGCCGGGCATTAAAGGCTACGTAGATTTCAATATTTACAACGGCAGTTATTATGAGCTCAAACAGCTCTGCATAGGAAGCAATAATAATGAGAAGAAATTCATGGAATAAAGGTTGGACTTTTGGCAATATGCGAAAATCCAACCTTTATTCGTATGTTTTAATCTGATATTTCTGATTTCAGATTTTTCGTTCTGAATGTTTAGAATCAGAAAAGAATCTTTATGAACCTAAAACAAGGCAGGCCCAATTGTTGTCAATCTGTCTGTTTATTTCATGCATTCCCAGTTCTTCTGCTTTCTCCAGTAGTACAGGAATATCTTCTTCGTAGAAGCCGCTCAGAACCAGGGTTCCGCCGATGTTCATCACGCTACGGAAAGCGCGCATGTCGTCGAGCAGAATGTTGCGGTTGATGTTGGCTAGAACCAGGTCGAAAACGCCGCTGATGTGGTTGATTACCTGACTGTTGCCAAAGAGTACTTCCATGTTAGTTACGCCGTTGAGCACGGCATTATGCTTGGCATTTTCCACGCTCCACTCGTCAATATCGTAGCCTACCACGTCTTTCGCTCCGAGTTTTGAGCAGGTAAGGGCAAGGATTCCCGTACCCGTTCCGCAATCCAGGATGCGCTTGGTCTTTACAGGCATGTGGAGCAGCTGGGAAATAATCATGCGTGTGGTTTCGTGGTTTCCTGTTCCGAACGCCAGTTTCGCCTCAATACCTATTTCTATCATGTCGGGTCTGTTGCTCGTATCGGGATAGAGTTCGGGATGTTTCGCATCGTAAATCACCACCTGGTTGTCCACATAAATTGGTTCGAATCCCTGTTCTTCCCATTCCTGGTTCCAATCCTTGTCTTCTGCATCTTTCACCTCGTAGGTAATTTTCACATCCCCGATAGGGAAATCAGCAATATAGGCATCCAGCGTCTCCTTGTCGAAGAGTTCTTTCTGCACATACGCTTCCAGTCCGGTTTCTGTTTCTTCAAAAGATTCAAATCCGGCTTCGGCTGCACCATCGGCAAGCAGATCCTGAGAGGCCTGCATCAAGTCGGCAGTCGTTTCAATAGTGAATGTTGCTACTAAATATTTCATATTTAATTTGTATTAATTTCTTGTCTAAAAACGCCTTCGAATGTTCAAAAAAGCTAGATTTGTTTTAAATCTTCTGCAAAATTATAAAAAAATAGGGGAAAACCTACAATTATTTAGGGAAATTCTGTATTTTTGCATAAAGATAAGCAATATTTTTGCATCCAGATTATTATATAATCAGAAAAGGGCTCTTTCTGGAGCCTTCTTCCTGATGATTGATGATGATTCGGGATGAGAAAAATAGAAGAAAGAAAAGAGAAAAAATAAATAGGAGAACAGAATATGAAAAGAAAGTATCTTCTTGCAGTCCTTATCGCAGCTGCGATGCCACTCACTTCGATGGCACAGGACGATGACCTCTACTTCAATCCGAAGAAGGAGGCCAAAGAAAAGGCTGAAAGACGGGCTCTGCTCCAGCGCCAGTATGCTGAACAGCGGGCACGTAGAGATAGTGTTTATCGGCTGTTTTGGAGCGGAAGCGACCGTTCGGTAGATGAATACAATCGAGGCGGCAGAATCTTCAGCCATTATGAGAATGTAGGGAAAGATTCCCTGGGCAACGACATTATCCAGTTCCATGTGGGCAAGGGTGTGGCGCCCGACAGCATTTATGATGATGCTTACTTCGCCCAGAAGTATGCTGACAGGGATGAGGATTTCGTACGCACACGCGAGATGAGCCGATGGGACGGATTCTATGATCCGTGGTTCTACGATTATTATGGTTACGGTCCTTACTACTGGCGCAGCCGCATGTGGGGCTGGCACAATCCTTGGCGCTACGGCTATTATGCCGGCTGGTATGATCCTTGGTTCGACCCTTGGTATGATCCTTGGTATTATGGTTACTGCGGCTGGTATGGTGGCTGGTACGACCCTTGGTATTATGGCTGGGGCGGCTACTACAATCCTTGGTATTGGGGCGGTCCGGTAATCGGACATGTTAGCTATGGTGGCTTTGCAGGCAACATTCGCTACAACAACCCAGGTCGTATTGATGGTTCTAATCACCAGTATACAGGTGTTGGCGGTAATAACCGTAATACTTATTCACGCCGTAGTGGTTCTAACCGTAGCTTTGGCCAGCGTCAGAATACTGGCAACTATAATAATAACTCTTCTTGGGGTAGTCGTAGTAATTCTGGCTTTAGTAACAGTAGCGGTAATTTCGGAGGTGGCAGCTTCAGCGGTGGCGGCCGTTCCGGTGGCGGTAGCTTCGGAGGCGGCGGTGGTCACTCTGGTGGCGGCAGCTTCGGAGGAAGAAGATAAATTGATAATAACAATTAGTATTTAAGATTATGAATAATTTAAAACATATATTCTTTGCCAGTATGCTCATGGCTAGCATGACTGCTGCTGCGCAAGAAACCTATCAGGACGCTAAGTTGGCTGCACCCCAGCTTACAGGTACTGCCCGCTATGTGGGTATGGGTGGTGCTATGGAAGCTTTGGGCGCCGATATTTCCACTATCAGCAGTAACCCTGCTGGTATTGGTCTTTTCCGTAAAAGCCAAATAACTCTTACTGCAGGAGTTATCGCCCAGACAGATGCAGAGAATTATACGGAGTATAATGATGCTCGTATTACTTTTAATGGTAAAAAGAGTCATCCTACCTTTGACCAGGTGGGTATCGTATGGAGTCCGAAAAACAAAGGTACCAATTGGCTGAATCTGGCTTTCAATTATCATAAGAGTGCCGACTTTGGACAGATTCTGAATGCTGCCGGAGCATTGAAGGATGTTTCTCTTAATAAGATAACCGCAGCTAAGAATTTCAAGGAGTATGCGGGGTGGACCAGTCAGGACGCCAACCTTGGTGGATATAAGGATAATTCCGGAAACTATCAGCCTGGTTTGTTTACTGTTCCTACTGATGGTGGTTTGGCTTATGCTGAGGCTGATAAGTATTTGTTTGGTCAGTATCAGCATGGTTATATTGGCACCTATGATTTCAACATTAGTGGCTCGCTTAATAATCAGGTTTGGCTTGGTTTGACAGTCGGACTTCATGATGTTCATTATAATAGTAATTCTCTTTATTCTGAAGACTTCGTTGATGGCAATATAATGGATTCATTTGAGCAATTGAAGATTACTGGAACAGGATTTGATGTGAAGGCGGGTGTTATCTTCCGTCCAGTCAAGGATTCTCCTTTCCGTATTGGTGCTTATTTTAATAGCCCTATCTTCTATGATCTCACAGTTAGTGGCGATAATGATATTACTATTTCGGGAAATAATGATCCTGCTACCTATGAGGAAAAAGATGGAAGTCTGCAGCCTTGTTATGTCAAGGGTAGTAAGGGACAGAGTATAGATTATGATTTCCGTCTCAATACACCATGGAAGGTGGGCGCCAGCTTGGGTCATACTATAGGAAATTATCTGGCACTTGGTGCAACTTATGAATATGCCTGGTACGATCATATGGACAACCGTGTGAAGGATGGTGGTTATTATGATTCCTATTGGGGAGACTATTATGAGAGCAGTAGTAGTGATGAGGCTATGAATCACGATACTCAATTGAACCTGCAAGGTGTAAGTACCTTGAAGTTAGGTGCAGAGATTAAGCCTGTTGACATGTTGTCAATCCGATTAGGTTATAATTATGTATCGCCAATGTACAAGGATAATGCTTTGCGCGATCAGACATTTGACAGTAATGGCGTTTACATCGCTTCTTCTGCTGATTATACCAACTGGAAGGCAACAAACCGTTTTACTTTAGGTGTAGGTTTCAATTACCAGAATTTGGCTATAGATGTGGCTTATCAGTATTCTTCTCAAAAGGGAGATTTCTATCCATTCGAAAGTTTTACGGATATGGGCTGCTCTGTTAATGCAACCAAGGTTGACAACAAACGCCACCAGTTACTGATGACCGTTGGCTATAGGTTCTAAAATGTGAAGGTAGGGGAGTTATTGATTAAATAATGTGAAATCCCGATAAAAAAGCCCACTCATAGAAAAAAAGTTGGGAAAAAGTTTGGCGGTTTCATATAAAACCCCTATCTTTGCAATCAAGAAATCGGGATGATTTCGTGTCATAGATTAGGTTTTTAGATTAAAGGTGTTATTCACCTTATTTTCTAGGATTAAAAAATATTAGTTTTTTTAGTGGTTAATTTAGTTTTAGTAAGTATGTTTAGGGTCTGTTGTGAAACAGGCCCTATTTTTTTGTGCCTTTACCAAAAAAATCCCCCAACAGGATGGCTTGGAAACCATACCTGTCGGGGGAAAGTAATAATCCTAAATAAATCTACCTTGAATAAACTGATCTATTGAAATTTATCCTTCATAAATCTACTTAAATGAACCAATACCGGCCTTATTTGAACTATTAAATCATATATTATTTGTTTCTGTAATTATCCAGACCCTTGTTCAGGAAGTCGAGATAAGCACTAACATCTTCTTTGAAACTGAAGGCTGCTGCAAGAGGATTGCCATCGTTGTCAATAGCCACATAGAATGGCTGGGCATTAGCTCCAAACTTGCTTGCCTGCAGATAACTCCACTTGTCGCCAACGGTTCTCAGGGTGCGCTTCTCGCCATTAAACGTTACCTCCATAGGCTCAGCAAGAGGAGTCTTGTCATCTACATAAAGTGAGATGAGAACATAATCCTTTGCCAGCTTATCGGCAACCGATGGATCTGTCCAGACAGAAGCCTCCATCTTGCGGCAGTTTACACATCCATAACCCGTGAAATCAAGCAATACCGGTTTGCCGGAAGCCTTGGCAGCAGCCATTCCCAACTCATAATCCTTGTAAGCAGGCTCTACGGTCTTGGTGTTGAGGTTGAAGTCCTGTGTATTAATAGGTGGAGCAAATGCGCTCACAGCCTTGCAAGGAGCACCCCAGAGACCTGGAATCATATAAACCGAGAATGCCAAAGAACAGAGACCCAACATGATGCAGGCTACAGGCATAGGCTTGTTGATGTCGCCCCCGATTGCATCTACCTGGAACTTCAGCTTGCCGATGAGATAGAGACCCAACAGGCCGAAGATGACAATCCAGAGAGAGAGGAATACCTCGCGGTCCATGATGTGCCAGCCGTAAGCCAGATCGGCTACAGAGAGGAACTTCAGAGAGAAGGCAAGCTCGACGAAGCCGAGCACAATCTTGATGGTCTCCATCCACGAACCCGACTTAGGAGCCGACTTCAACCATGATGGGAAGAGGGCGAAGAGGGTGAATGGGAGCGCCAGAGCAAGCGCAAAACCGAACATTCCCACGGTAGGAGCGAGCCAGTCGCCGGATGTAACGGTCTGAACCAGCAGCAAACCGATGATAGGAGCTGTACATGAGAAGCTGACCAATACCAGGGTGAAAGCCATCAGGAAGATAGAAATCATACCCGTGGTGCTGGAAGCCTTGTTGTCTACCGCATTTCCCCAACTGTCAGGCAATTTGATTTCGAACCAACCGAAGAACGAGAAGGCGAAAACGGCAAGTAGGAGGAAGAGGATGATGTTGAAAACGGCACTTGTGCTGAGCGCATTCAAGGTGCTAGGACCTGCGATGGCTGTTACGGCAAGACCCAAAACCAGATAGATGACTACGATGCTCAAACCATAAGTAATCGCATCGCGGATACCTTTCTTCTTATCGTTCTTAGCACGCTTCAGGAAGAAACTTACGGTCATCGGGATGATAGGCCAGATGCAAGGCATGACGAGCGCAAGCAGACCGCCCACAAAACCGATGAAGAAAATGTAGAAGAGCGAATGGTTGGCGATGTCGTTAGCTCCGCCAAATGCCTGAAGTTCTTTAACAACCGGTTTCCATAAGTCCTTGACGTTCAGATTTTCCATAGCAGATGCCAAAGCAGCGGAATCTACGGGCTGAGTAGAACTGTCGGTCTGAGCCAGGGCTGCGGCCTTGGCAAGCGAATCGGCCTTCATCTTGGCTGCAAGGGCAGGGTCAATCGCCTTCGCATTCAGAGCATCTTTTGCTCCAGCTGCAGGAGCATCAACGGCTGGTGATTTGCCACTCTGCTTAAAACCAGCCTCGCTTGGTGGCAGGCAGTTCTGGTCGTTGCAGGCGCCATACTCCAGATAGGCATCAATATGATAATTTGGTTGGGTAAACTTCACCTTCTGTACAAAGGTAACGCTACCTTCAAAATAACGGAGTTTCATTTCGAAGAGAGGGTCGAACTTTGCAATCTCTCTGCCGCGTGGCTGAAGTTTTCCTACGAGTTCAACACCTTCAAGCTTGTTTACGTTGAACGAAGCGGAAATCGGACCATCGCCACCCAAACCAGTAGAATAGACGTGCCATCCCGGTTGGATTTTTCCGCTAAACACGATTTCGGCCACAGCACTTCCGTCTGTTTTCAGCGAGCTGGTGAACTTCACTGGGTTCATCATCTGCGCCTGAGCCAGCATTACTACAAGGAGTAATTGAAAGATTAAAAATACTTTTTTCATTTCTATTTTTTAATTTTATGTTGCAAAGTTACTAAAAACTACTCATATTACGTATTCAGATGGCTTTAAGGGTACTCGGTTTTAATTTTTTTAAGAAAAAATGCTAATTTTCTCAGTTTAACTTGGCTGTTTCGTACTTTTAATGTAATTATGCCGACAGAATAAAGCAATCCAAAATTCTTTTTCTCATTACGCCTATTTACCATAATACCGGTTAGAATTAAAAAGAGGAAAGTAAAAAAAGGGGGTCAAAACACGTCTGTTACACATGTCATTCAGGTTCCTGCAGTTTTCTTGCGCTAAATAACACATTTTTGATAAACCACCAAGAAAAAACCCCGAAAACTTTGCTTATTCCAAATAATAATCTTAACTTTGCGGCATAAAACAAAAAGTTGGTTTCGATTATGGCAAAAATAGAAAGACAAAAGCGAATCTATCGCAAGCGCATCCCTTATGGAATGCAGAATTTCGAGGATGTTATCAAGGAAGATTGCTACTTTGTTGACAAGACTCCTTTCATTGAGAATATAGAAGAATCAAACAAATATTTCTTCTTCATACGCCCTCGCCGTTTCGGAAAGAGCCTTACAATCTCCATGCTCGAAAACTATTACGACATCAATAAGAAAGATCAGTTCCAAAGCCTCTTCGGGAAACTTTACATCGGAGAAAATCCTACCCCCGAACGCAACAGTTATCTTATCCTGCATCTGAATTTTGCCATGATTTCAGCAGGATTGGATAATTATAAAAAGGGACTTGATGCCCATTGCAACAACAAGTTCAATTCCTTCTGCAGCAGATACGCCCACCTGTTGCCACCGGGCATAAAGGAAGAGATGAACCAGAAGGAAGATGCCGTTGCCCAATTGGGATTTCTATGCGACAAATGTGCTGAAACAGGCTTGAAGATTTATCTCTTCATCGATGAGTACGATCATTTTACCAATCAGATTCTTGCCCACAAAGAGCATGAAACCCGATACCGCGAGCAGACTCACGGCGAGGGATATTTGCGCCATTTCTTCGACACAATCAAGGGAGCTGCAGGAGATTCGTTGGGTAGAGTCTTCGTTACAGGAGTAAGCCCCGTAACCATGGATGATCTGACCAGCGGTTTCAACATTGGAACCAACTATTCCCTATCTCCTGAGTTCAACGAGATGGTAGGATTTACCGAGGATGAAGTACGTGAAATGCTGGCTTATTACTCTAGCGTGCTGCCATTCCGCCATAGCGTAGATGAGCTTATAGAAGTGATGAAACCATGGTATGATAATTATTGTTTCAGCATCAGAAGATATGGCAAGACAACCATGTACAACTCCGTGATGGTGCTCAATTTTGTGGACAATTACATTCGCAACGATTATGATATTCCAAAGAAACCATGTGAAGTAATCCCAAGTATAGACCATGGGATTGTTCGCCAGCTCATCCGCTACGGCAAGGAATTTTCCCACGATTCCAGCATCATAGAAGATATGATGACCAAGGGTTTCGCTTTAGGAAATCTATTGGATATTTTCCCAGCCAACCACATTAACACCCCCGATGCTATTCTGAGTCTACTCTTCTATTTCGGCATGGTTACGATAGACGGAACCTACCAGGGCTACACCCGATTTGCGATTTCCAACGAGGCGGCGCATAACCAGATGAATACCTTAATAAATTAAGGAGAAGAAAATATCCAGCCAAAAGATCAGGATTTTTCTAAAGTTTAGAGTTAAAAATCGTAATCAGACGCCAAGTTTATAAAAAGTTTTAGTACCTTTGCAAATTGACTTCGGTCAACATATGCATAAACCGATGAAAACAATTAAAAAACTTAGCTGATGGCTGTATCAGAAGATAGAAAATTTACGAAAGAGCAAGTCTATACCCTACTTGAAGGAGCAAAGGGCAAGACTCTTGGTGAGGTTGATAAATCCCATCAGTTTGCTCGTACCTTAGAAAGTAAAAAGATTACAGGTATCGCTGGAGACGTAATAGAACAATCTGTTTTCGGTTACAAAAAAGACAGCAAACAGGAATGTGATATTGAGATTGATGGTGTTCTTACGGAAGTTAAGACCACTGGAGTTCGTGTACCCAAGAGAGACCTGAAGAATGTAAGCGGGAAAAAAGGAGAAGCTTATAATGTTTACCTGGGTGCAAAGGAAGGTATCAGTATTACACATGTAACCTTTGAACCGCCGATTCAGACAGACTTCGACACATCTCATTTTTGGGAAAAAACAGAACGGCTTTTAATCATCTTCTATGAATATAAATCATACGAAGTTGTGCCTGCTTCCGGCTATGCCAAGTTCCCTATTGTTGACTACTGCTACAATTCTTTCTCACAAGAAGAAAAAGACAAATTACAAAACGACTGGGAGATTGTCAGTAGCCACCTGCAACAGGTTTATCATGATTATCAGGATGCAGAAAAGCGTAACGAACAGCTGGTTGGTTTCACTCACCTTCTTCGTCCAAATCTCTTGCTGATAGAATTAGTACCAGGATTCAAGCGCACAGCAACAGGCTCTTACCAAAAGCCCCGATATAGATTGAAACAAACTTTTGTTGATTACATCGTACGAGGACATTTTGACAAAAGCAGAGCAAAGAACGAAATCGTACTGAAAGAATCTTTTTCAAGTTTCGCCCAGCTGGATGCTCGTTGCCATGCACTTACATTAAAGTATAAGGGTAAGACTCTGCCTGAACTAAGAGAAATGCTCGGAATAGATGCTAAGGTCAAGGATATTTCAGCTAAATGCGTTATCCGTATGTTCGGAACCGATTGCAACAGGTTAAATCAGATTTCAGACTTTAACAAAGCCGGTATCATAGCGAAGACCATCACGATTACGCCCCAAGGTGGAAGAACAGAGGATATGAAGCTCAAGCACATCGACTTTGAAGAATGGGCAGATAGAGATGCAGACTTTGAAGATTCCGATGTATACGATTACTTCTGTGAGCACAGTTTCCTCTGCCCTATCTTCTGTGAGCATGATAGTAAAGACCCGAGCAAGACCGTTTTTGAAGGTTTTAAACGCTTTGCTTTTGATGAAGAATTCATCGAGAATGATGTTCGGCGTACCTGGGAGGATTCCAGAAATCTGATTCATAGGAATGAGTTGGAATGGGAATACGTTTATGACAAAAAGGGTAATAAACGTATGAACAATAGCGGTTCCTATATGGGAGCCCCAAACTTTCCTAAGAGTTCCGAATATAAAGTATTCTTCCGAGGAGGAGCTGATGTTTCGACAGAGAAAACAAGAACAGAAAGTGTGAACGGCATAAGAATGCTTCCGCAGTTTTTCTGGCTCAAGGGTTCATATATTGCTAAAAAATTACAAGAAATTCCATACATATAAATATGTCTAAAAATACAATAAAGGTAGTAGAACTATTCGCAGGCGTAGGAGGTTTCCGCATAGGTTTGGAGGGAGCTTCAGATGCCTATGAAACCATTTGGAACAACCAATGGGAACCATCAACCAAACACCAAGATGCTTCACTCGTATATAGAGCACGCTTTGGTTCAAAGGGTCATAGCAACCAAGATATTAATACAGTACCAACAGCTGATATTCCTGATCATGACTTGTTGGTAGGCGGCTTCCCATGTCAAGATTATTCTGTAGCTTCAACTCTTAGCCGTTCTGGTGGAATTGAGGGTAAGAAGGGTGTGCTTTGGTGGCAAATCTATCGCATCTTAAACGAGAAGGGAAATAATCGTCCAAGCTATATATTCTTTGAGAATGTTGACCGTTTGCTCGGCTCGCCTGCCAAGCAACGTGGACGTGATTTTGCAATCATTCTTGCTTCACTCGCAGATTTGGGCTATACGGTAGAATGGCGAGTAATCAACGCAGCAGAATACGGAATGCCTCAGCGCAGACGCCGTACTTATATTGTCGGTTACCGTGAGAATTCAAATGTTTCAAGGCAAGTACAAGAGTTGAAGGATTGGGTGCTTTATGAAGGCGTGCTGGCAAAGGCTTTTCCTTTTAAACCGAAGAACAAAACCCTCTCTGAATTTGAGATTAAAGGAACTATTAAGGAGGTTTCGGATAATTTCAATAAGGAAGGAAAAGACAGTCCATTTGGAAATGCCGGTATCATGCGCAACCGTTGCGTATATTCGGTAGATGCTGAGGCGGTTTATGATGGTCCAGTTATGACACTTGGCGGCAATATCGTTGATGAGTCCCTGGTACCAGAGGAGTTCTTTATTCCGCAAGATGAAGTTGCAAGATGGGAATACGAAAAGGGTGCAAAGAAAATAGAACGCACTACCAAGGAAGGTTTCAAGTATCTTTTCTCTGAGGGCGGAATGGCCTTCCCTGATTCCCTGGATAAGCCTTCACGTACAATCATTACAGGTGAAGGAGGTGCTGGTGCATCACGCTTCAAACATGTAATCAAGACTGCATCAGGTCGCTATCGCCGACTGATACCTATAGAATTGGAGCGTCTGAATATGTTCCCAGACAACCACACCTTGCATCCCGATGTTACGGATGCTCGTCGAGCCTTCCTGATGGGAAATGCTTTGGTGTGCGGAATCGTTCAGCAGATAGGAAAGAGTCTTTACCGCTTCATCTATGAGAAGGAACCGGTTTCTACCCATCCGATAGATATTAAGCGTGACTCTCAACCAAAGCTGAATTTTGGCTTATTCTCAGAATTGAATCCTGAGTTGAAAATAAATAAGCCGAAGAAGAGCTACACCTTGGATATGAACAAAAGTCTCTTGGTAGGCTTTGTCAAGGAAGATAATACAGATTATTTCCTAGATGGTGGTCAGACAAAGATTTACTATACTGGTAAGACCAAGTCTTTCCCATCGACTGTTGCGCTCAACAAGCTTTACTATTTCATGCCCTACATCAAGGGCAAGGGAATCAAGGATTTGTACCTCATCCGCATAGCTCGCATAGGCTGTAAGGCAGAGATTCATCCAGAGTCAAACGATAAAGACCCACGCCTTGTGTTTGAGTTGGAATATCTAGAGAGCTTGCCAAACTACATGATGCTGAAGCCTAACATCTTCAACACCTATAGAAACACAGTTCTAGGAAGAGTGATGGGGGATATAGAATAGAATTCTATCCCCTATCCTTCTTCAAGGAGCTAACAAAACAATATTATAGCTTTTAATATTAAATTACGTGAATTTATCATGAAATGCGATTTTTTACTTTGCGTTTCTGTTTTTTTATCGTATATTTGCATCAAAATAAAAAAGCAACTATGATACAGGTATTTCAAGTACAAAACTTCTTCAGCATCAGGGAAAAGCAAACGCTAACCTTCCTTCCTGCTAAGTATAACAAGATAAGAAGCCAATAGTGGATTTGCCTCTCCTTGGAAGTTTTTTATCTGGATAAGGAGGATTAGACCGAGTTGTATGGAGAGTATTAAAACATAATATAGAAAACTTAATAATATAGATAAAAATGAATTTTGAGATTACAGCAATCAGATACCAAATGCCTGGAAAGAATTTCGAGGAAAAGACCAAAAATGCCAAAGATTTTGTAGCACAGCTACCTATTCCATCTATGGTCTATTTGAAAAGAGAACCAGATAATGTTTATAGTTCAAACGCTATCGCCGTGTACTATCAGAACTACAACAAGATTGGTTATATATCAGAAAACTATACAAAAGAAATACAACGTGTATTTCCCCCAGAGCTGTCCTCTACAACAATAGTAAAGGCTAAGGTGATAGGCAAGATTGGCAACATCACTTTAACGGCAGATGTTGACACCCCCAAGGAATGCCTATTGGCTCCCGAACCATACAAAAGACGAATCGCTCCATCCCCATTTGATATTTCCATGCCATTCATGGAGGAAGAGAATAAGATTGAATTGGTTACTAACTTACTGCTACCAAGAGATTTTAATGATAAGGATGCCGAAGAACTCATTAATCTAAGTGAGTACTACTACACCCAAATTCCCCTAACACTCTGCGATGTTGATTGCAAAAACACAAGTCGCATTCTCAACAAGTTGAAAGATTTCACAAACAATCACCCTGCAATATCAAGTTCAACTAAAAAGAAATTAGAAAATCTCTGCCATAAAATCCAGAACCTTGTGGCAAATATACATAGAGAAGAAGATAGAAACAAGATTTACGAGAACCATCTGGCTAGAATGAAAGAGTTTTTCTCAAATGAAAAGGATGGATTTTTTAAAAGATACGACGACAACTATCTAAAAGCACCACTGGATCTGGCTAAAACGGATATTCTAAAATCAGAACTCAACAGACTGACTGATTGGCTAGACAAAGTGCCAAGAGGTATATTCCACTCCCACAACTTGCAAAAGAAAGATATCGTACCACAAATGCGTTATCTGCACCTTTCAAGAAGAGAAATGTATGATATCATGGGTACCGAACTTGTGGTTTTAAGACTCAAAGAGCAACTCTATCAAAACGAGTCAAAGTCTAATCAGGAATCCAATACAGACCAACAAAACGTAGTTCCTGATGAAGTAATCATCCCACACGACTGTAGAGAAGCTATTATTAAAATAATGAAGCCTACATTTACTTTACCCAATGGAGTTGTGATGAATTCAAGAAATCAAATTATAAAAGCAGTTTCTGTGATTGACTTGACAACCAATGTACAGGTAGCTATGATGATGGCTGTTGTCATGGAAGTAAAAGCTATTCGTCCAGGAACAAAGTGTATTGATTTTATCCGTGCCTTGATTGGAATTGGAGTGCTTAAGTATAGTGATGAAAAAGCCTTAAAAAATATGGCAGATGGAATGAACAAAAAATTGCACGGAGGCAAACAAAAAGGCAAGACTGTACCACCGCTCCCACCAAAACATTTACAATGGAAGGGAATAGATAGAAATATCGGAGAGGATATATTTAAAGCTATGACAACGGAATAACTATCATCTATTGATTTCTGAAAACAAAAAATACGCTATTGAAAGCGGCAACAATTATCCGACAAAAGGATAGTGGTTGCCGCTTTTTGTATTTTTCGGATTCCAATTGATTCCTTGATTTTATTCCGACTGATTCCTAATGATTCCTACTGATTCCTAACACCATGAATTTCAACGATTTAAACCGATTATTTTTGCACTCGCTCAAATTTTTCGCCTTATCTTTGCACCCGTCATCTGACAACAGGATGACTACCCATCAGGCGAGTTGCAAATCACAAAATGGGGAATGATGGTACTAGAAAAGATGATGGGGAAACCTCTTCGAACGTCATCGTACCAGAGAGGCTTATTTAATACTCAAGTAAAAATGAATATAGTATTAAATGGCAATATGAACGAAAGTTCAGGTAAGGCAGGAAAGAGATTCTACCCAAACACAGAATTGGGTATCGACCTCAAGTTGATGACTAAGGAGCCAGGGCGCATGGCCGTTGGCGAGTATCTGGATGGAGCCATTACGCACGATGGCGAAGACCACTTCACCTTTGTGCAGAATGACCAGGAGAAGAAACTGCAGAAGGTGGTGCAGAGAAATCCGCACGTGTATGAAGGAACGTACATCAACGTGAACCGGAAGAAAGACGGTACGCTCTACCCTACCTTCAACCGCCCGCAGTTCTCAGAGCGCTTCACCTTCCAGGACTTCTGCCAGGGTGCCGCCAACGAGCTGCTCATCATTAGCGGCAAGAGTGATGACAGTCTCAAATCTCAGTCTCAGTTAGGATAAATGTCACAATCCAACTTCAAACCCGCTTCTTAAGCCTTTATAACTTATTGATTATTAATTAGTTATATATAATATATATAGGAAGCGAGACCATAAAAAAAACAACTGAGACTCTGAGACTGAGACTGCAAGCCCCAAAAAATGAACATGAAATTTGATTTAACTCTCTAAAAAGCAATGGATTATAATATTTTTAGCAACATCGCTCCGGCGATGCCAAAACCCAGCAAGGGTACTGAATTTGTAAAATTTGCCATCTCTCAGGCATCAAAAGACATGCAGGAAGTGCTCATTCCGATGGCTATTCCGGCATTAGCGGCTCATCTCACAGACGTAAGATTCATGTATTCCGACAACAAATATTACGAAATGTGCGGGCAAATGGGTCATCTGATTGGTCCGTCGGGTATCGGAAAGGCACAGTTGGGTCATCTTGTAGAGGCCATCATGAGACCTTTTAGAAAGCATGATGAGACTGAGTTCAAGAAACTGGTTGACTGGCAGCGACAGATGAAAACCAAGAGCGCCAACAAGGAAAAACCGGAGCGTCCGGACGTGAGTTTCTGGTTTCCACCTTCTGATGTCACCAATCCTGCCTTCATCCAGAACGCTATGGCTTGCGAACAGCTGGGCGGAAGAACCCAGTACATCAATCTGCCTGAGGTGGAGATGGCCGACAGAATGTGTGGAGGGCATAAGCAGGTGAGCCAGATGGTAAGAAATATCTTCGACTGTCAGAGGGCTGGAGCCTTGCGCGCCACGGCTGATGGCGTAACGGGCAACCCTCTGCTCCGTGTGAACCTCACCTTTACCTCTACACCCGAGGCGGCCCGACTCTTCTACAAGAAAGACCTGACCAATGGTTTCTTCGGGCGCATACCTTTCGCCTACAAAGCCCGTGGCGAGCGAAGCGGAAAGATTCCGCGACAGGGAACGTACAATAAAGATTTCCTTGAAAAGCTCGATGGCTACCTGCTGAGGCTGGACAACTGCAAAGGCAGTTTTGTGGTGAAGCCGCTCAACAAGATAGCCGACAAGCTGGCAGAGGAAATGGCACGCCTTGCCGACCTTGCCGATGATGATACGCTCTGGGAACTCTCCCACCGCAGCATCTTCTCGGCATGGAAGAAGGGAGCCGTGCTGTGGATTCTGAACGACCAGAGCTGGTCGAAATCCATCGGCGACTTCGTTGAATGGTTCTGCTACTACGATTTGTGGTCGAAGGTAAAGGTGTTCGGCGACATGTTTAAAACGGGCGATGGGCAGGAAGAGGCTCAGAGAAGCGGACCGAAAAACATGCTCGACCAGCTGGAGAATTCCTTCAACGAGCTGCAGTTGGAAACCCTGCGCCTGAGTCTGGGCAAGAATCAGGAAGGTACCAAGCATCAGCTCAACGTATGGAAGAACCGCCAGTTCATCACTTATAACAGCCAGACGAAACTCTATACCAAGACTGCTGAATATCTGACGGGTATACCGGCCAAGAAAAAGAAAGGGAAACAGAAATGATGGAGAAATATGAGATTCAGAAACTGCGCGACCTTCCGATAGAGAAGGTTGCGAAAGAGATGGGGATAAAGGTGGAGCACCATAAGGCGCTCTGCCCCTTCCATGACGACCACCACGCCAGCCTTATGTTCAGCAAGACCAAGAATTGCTGCAGATGTTATGTATGCATGAGGAGTTCCATCGGCACCATCGACCTGGCGATGCGATACCTGGGGAAGGATTTTCCGGCGGCTTGCCGATGGCTCGCAGAAGAACATCAGATTCAGCTGGAGGAGGATTCTTCTTCGGGGAAAAACTCTTCCTTTGGGGGCTCTTCGGGCAGAGGGGCTTCCTCGGGCTCTTCATCCGGTGATTCTTCTTCGGGTGATAATTCGGGGAAATCTTCCTTCGATGCAAGCAGGTATGCTAGGTTCTTCGAGCATCCCTGGCTCAACCAGGCAGCTCGGAGATTTCTCTTCGAGGAGAGGAAGATTGACTGGAGAGTGGTGAACTGGTGCCGACTGACTTCCTGGACGGATAAGAAGGATATCAACTGGCTGCAGATTCCTTACTTCAATACCGATGGGCGGCTTATTGGTATTCAGAACCGGAACCTGGATTACACGAAGAAAAAATCTTCATCGGGAGGCAGTTCTTCTGAGGGGAATGTTTCTTCTGAAGAAAAAAGTCCGGGCGAAGAAAAGGAGCAGGATGCTCCCCGCTTCCGGTTCCCTTACGGCGCAAGATGCAGCATCTATAACCTGCCGGTTGTGAAGAGACTGAAACCGGGCGAGAGGCTGTTTATTACGGAGGGATGTAGCGATTGCTGGGCGATGCTTTCTGCCGGACATAAGGCGATTGCCATCCCTTCTGCCACGCTTCTCAAACCCGAGGATAAGCAGCTGCTGACGGATATCGGAAGACTGTATCAGGTGGAATTCCACATGTTTCCTGATCAGGATGTGCCGGGCGAAAGCCTCTTCATGCAACTCAGGGAGATGCTCCCCCAGCTGGTTCACCACCAGTTGCCACCGGGCTGCAAGGATTTCAGCGAATACTATCTTTTAGGGGCTACTGCACCTTCCGGGAGCAAGGAGCCGAAGAACAAATGATTAAAAAATTAAGATTATGGAAGATTTTATAAACCGCACGTATACGAAGAAGGAACTGGGGCTGATGTACTTTCCCGAGAGTATGCCACGCACGGCCGTGAATCATCTCATGAGTTGGATTCGGCGTTGCCAACCGCTCTGGGATGAATTGCAGGAGATGGGGTATGAAAAGACTTGCAAGTCGTTCACGCCCAAGCAGGTGAAGGCTATTATCGATAACCTCGGGGAACCGGGATAAAATGTTCCGATATCGCATGGTATCGCATGGTATCGCACACCTGATAAATCGGGATTTCGTATCTTTGCATCGTGATTCAGAAAGCGCGCAAAATCACTTGCCCAGTTGGAGAAAATTATCTCCCTAATTGGGAAAATAAAAAATGAAAATGAAAACAAGACTCCAAGCCTCGAAACGAGTCGTTTCGCAAAGTACTTCTTCTAAGAGAAATCTGAGGAAAGAGGAAAAAGCGAAACTTAGCAGGGGGCAGAAAAAAAATCATGAACCAGAACATGAAGGCATTCATCCGGTATCTCATCGTGGCGATTTGCTCAGCCATCGTCACCTTCCTATCCAGCTCCTGCACGGCAGGACTCGTAATCGGAAAGAACCAGCGGCAACATCAGGAGAACAACATCTCCACCAAAGTAGATTCTACCTACTGCGTGCCAACCATCACCATCAGGTAGTTTAGAGTAAATAGTTTATAACAATTTAAAATTCAAAAGATTATGGCAATTAATTTGAAAGCAAAAGAGACCCTTATCCAGGTAGGCGAAATGAAGGGTCAGTACAGATTCATCCTCGGTACCGAACTTTACAACAAGCTCTCAGAGAGCAAGGTTATCAAGGAGGCTGCTATCAGAAGCGGCGTTAGCGTGGGCGTGATGCAGGTTTGCTGGGATGCAGCAGGCGAGGTTATCAAGGCGTGGTGTACCGAAGGCCATTCCGTAGCCGTTCCGGGATTGGGAACCATGCGATTCGGCGTAAGAGCCAAGAGTGTGCCTACCGTAGGCGAAGTGGCTACCAGTCTGATTACCAACCGCCGTGTCATCTTCACCCCAAGCGTTGACATCAAGCGCGAGCTGCAGGAAACCTCCATCCAGATTACCTGTTACGACCGCAACGGCAAGGTGGTGAAAAACGTTACCTCCGACGATAAGGGCGATGTGGAAGACCCAGACAATAACCCAGGTGGTGGCGGTTCGGATAACACCCAGGGCGGCGGAAATACCGAAGGCGGCGGAACCACCGGCGGTAATGAGGGTGACGGTTTGGAGTAAGCGAACTCCCCGAAAAACCGAACAGGACCCCCTGATTTTACCACAATAAAAAAGAGCCCCTGATGCAAGGAAACGAGCATCGGGGGCTTTTATCTTACTCCATTACATAGAGGATGGATGTATAGAGCTGCATCACGAGAATATAGAAAAGAAAGCAGGGCGACAGGAGACGGATGCCTTGATTCATCGCATCATAAACCTGACTGATGCCCTTGATGCTCTCGCTCATGATGCCGTAACTCATGCTCATCACCATGACCGAGAAACAGATGTACGGAATGAGACTATGCGTGAACGGACCCGGAAAAAGGGTTCCTACGGCATTCAGCAGAATGGCATGGGGCAAGAGTGTGAGCGCCAGCATGATACCTGCAGAGATGCACAACTCGATGAGCATCAGGCGCAAGGCCGTGCGCTGGCGATACTGGGTATGGTCGAAATGGAGCACCCTACTCTGCTTTACCACCCCGATGGTGATGCTGATGAGCACCAGCCATACGAGCCATACAGAGGTGAGATGGTCTACAAAATGGCCCATAAACCAGCGGATGCCCTCGGGGCTGGTAAGCGAATGGGTGAACGACTCGGGCATCGCAGCTGTAAGCAGCCACGAAACCAGAATCACCACTACTTCGGCTATTCCCAACGATAATGCCAGATAGGCCAATACTTTCTTATACATTCTTTAAAAAGCGCTTGTTGAAACGAGTTATTCTTCATCTGCCTGCAGATGGTCGATATCGAGGATGCGGAGCTCGCAGGCTTTTACCACCAGGCGGGTGGCGTTGATGCCCATGCCGTGGTTGCCGTCAGGGAAGAGTTTCTGAACCAGTTCTGCCTGTCGCTTCTCCAGACTCTTTACGCCGAAAGGCATTCCGCGCAGGTTGGTAATCTGCTCCTTGGTATAACCCAGCGCAAGATGGCGCAGGAAACGCTCGTCATACTCATCAATCTCATAATTCACCAGAGCCTCCTGACGCATCAGCTGGCTGTTTACGCTCCGCTTGAAACGGTCTACTATCTTCTGAAGGATAGGCTGGTTGAACACCAGTTTCTTACCTCCCATGCAGCTCGCCACATCACCACGCGTTAGGAGTTCGCCACTCTTCAGAATGATGCCGTCGCAGCCCGCATCGAGCACATCTACCCAGAGTTTTTCGTTCAGAATTTCTCCTGTAAAGATGAGCACCTTCACGTCAGGATACTGCTCCTTGGTCTGGCGGCAGATTTCTACGCCTACCGTGGTGGAACCGCCCAGTCCGAGGTCGAGCAGAACCAGATCGGGCAACTGCTGCTTGATGAGTTTCCAATAGGCTATTTCGCTCTCGGCAGTACCGATGATTTCAGCCTCGGGAATATCATTCTTGAAGATACCCTCTGTGCCCTTCAGTTCCAGGGGCACGTCCTCTACTATGATGACTTTAAAATTTTCCATTTTCTGATATTTTTATTTTCTTATGACTTTAAACTTTTCCATTTGATGCGTGCCGGCAGCACGGCCTCTATCCTGAGGCAACCCTTATCGCCCCGGCAAGCCTTGATGCCGCAGCCGCGCAGATTGGTAATCTCGCCCAGTTCCCTCACAATCTGACGGCACAGGAGATAGCGCAAATCGCCCGTCAGAGGGGTGAAGAGCTGGGCATGGAGCGCAGCATCATAGACCACATCCTGCTGGTCAGTCCAATACCTCACGTAGGCAGAACCCGGAATCTCAGCCACTCCGGTATGGTAATCCTTGGAATTGCCGCGCATCAGAGAAACAAGATAGCGGTTCAGGAAATCATCTGCCTTGATGTTGCCTTCTACCTGCTCCATCGCCTGGGCGCTGAGCAGAGAATAGAGCGATTTATAATAATCTACCAGTTCCTTGAGCGAATCTACATCATCGGGCTGCGAATCGATAAGCTGGCGGATGCGCGACGGATAATACATCGTTTCGTGCTTGAGCGTAGACAGACAGTTGTCGAGCACGGAATTGGAGATATGAAGCTTATCGTTCTCATATTCAGCCCTATGCAGCTCATCGGTCATCAGCTCCAGTTTCAGGGATTCCTGCTCAGCCTCGTCGGTACGCTTAGCCTTGGTCTGTTCAATCATGGCAAACCGGTAGCTCAGCACGTGGCGGTAATAGAGCAGATAATAAGCCAGCGGCAACTGCAGCAGCAACAGGATGAGCAGCACCACGGCCACGGTCTTCGAGTTCTCGCTCTGCTGCATGGTGTGCACGTAGTTATCGAGCGTATTATCAGCACTTATCTCGCGGAACAGCTGGGTATAAACCTTGTTGTTGCTCTGGTAGAGCGACCATTGGTGCAACGCCAGGGCAGCCACGGCACACTCGTTTCTCAGGTCCAGGATGACGTGATAATTGGTTGGCAGTCCGGAGCGTATCCAGGAGAGTTCTGCCGCCATTCCCACCTCCGGATGAGCCACCATGAGATATTTGCCGTCGGGATACTTCGATAGATAGAACGCGTTGAGATAATGGCGCGAAGAATCGGCAAAAGCCAGGGTGCGCTGGTAGGTGCGGTTGATATTGCTGAAGTAGGCGCTATCTGCAAAATCGTCGGCACGCTGGAGATTGGCATCTACGTTCGTCTTGAGATGATTGTGGCGCTGGCGGATGCCGTTGGTCTTCTTTGCCTCACAAGGCTGGACCGAAGCCGACAGCAGCACGAAGAGCATGATGAAGATGCCCAGCAGCTGATGGGTTCGGCGGGCGATGCCCTTAGGCAGACGGAAACTGAAGCGGCTCCCCTCGCCCAACTTGCTTTCTGCCTTAATCTGACAGCCGGCAAAGAGCGAACTCACCTTCTTATATTTCTCGATGATGCCCTTGCAGTTGAGCAGTCCGAAGCCGTGACCGCCCGTATAGGTCCGGTCGAAGACATGCGCCAGCTGCTCCTCGTCCATACCCTTTCCGGTATCAGAGATGCTGATTTCCACGAAGTCAGAAACCTTGGCGCTAATAGTTACCTTTCCGCCTTCGGGTGTAAACTTGCGGGCATTATCGGCTATGGTATTGATCATGAAGAGCGTAAGGATGCGGTCGGCCTTGACCACGGCATCTGTAGGTTCTACATCGAGTTTCACGCCCTGCATCTGGAAGCTCATCTTGCCCTTGCTTACTATATCGAAAAGCTGCTGGAGCGGGAAACTTTCGATACGCAGGCTGAGTGAGCCCTGGCGCATCTGAATCCACTCCGTAAGCACGTTATTATATTGGTTAATCTTATCTGTGAGTTCGGCGATATACTGGTAACGTTCCTGCCGCACCTCATCGCTTTCGCCCCCTTCGGAAAGTCGGTTTACCTCGTGAATCATGCGGTCGATGAAAGGCGTAATGCTATTTACGAGCGAAATCTTAGCCCTTTGTTCCAGATTGCGTTTCTTGTTTTCTTCGATATGCAGTCGGGTTACGTTCAGTTCATCCTGAACCTCCTCCTGCTTATCTTTTAATTCTTTGATTTTCTTAGTGTTATTCTCGCTCCACTCACGCAAAGGTGCAAGCAGCTCGTCCATCGACTGGTTCTTCATCTTCTTGCGCTTCATGTGGTCGAAAACGTAGAGCAGAACCACCACGAGCACAATCATCGCCACCACGGCAGCAATCATCAGGTTGAGCTGCTGGGCGTTCTCGTCGAGTGCCGCGGCACGTGCCTCCAGCTGGCGGTCCTGTCGCGAACGGTCCTGCAAATCCAGATAGATATTGCGGTTGTAATCGCTCTGCTGCTTATCATCTATAGCCGAATAAACCAGGCAGAGTCTTTCACGTATCGACGCTACGAGGTCGGGTGCCTGCTCGATGGCCTTGTTGTCGTTCAGGGCATGATTCAGGCAGTCGAGCGCCGAAGAATAATCATGGATATCCCAGAAACATTCAGCCAGCGTACGGTTGGCTCCGGCAGTCTGATAAACATCTCCGTAGCTCGAAAAGATGTTGAGGGCACGCTGGGCAAAGTTGCCTGCCAGCAGATTGTTTGGCATCTGCTCGATGTTGAGATACTGGAAGGCAGGCAGGTTGTTGCGTATGAGGAAATCGCTCACCTCTCCTTTTCTGAGGTGCTCGCTAATAGATTGCAGGGCATTAGCCTGCCAGTAAGGATAAGGATGGGCAGGGTCGCTAGCCAACATGTAGCAACTGATCAGCCGGTCGAATTCCGCCTGATTGATTTCGTTTTCGGTTCCCTTGACGATAGCTCCGCCCGAACCTATATTATAAAGATAGTTGAGATATTGTGCCGAATCCTGTTCCAGCTCATCTGGGTCCAGACGGTTAAGCTCCTGAAGCATCGGCTCGTCTAAGCCCACATAATAAAAATAGGTGGCGGCCACAATACTGAATTCAGATTTCGCATAAATCACGCGTTTGCTTTCTCTCGGGGGCATGGAATTCACCTCTTCGCGAATTCTGCGCAAACGCCTCATCGCCTTTTCGCGATAAGCATAAAAATCTTTGTTGTGCGATTCTCTCTGGCAGAGTCGCATGTTCTGAACATCGGCAATAGCGAGTTCTATCTGATTATCGCTCTCCTCTTCAACTTTCCTCAGCCATCCCTTGGCACCCTTGTAATCCATCTTGGCTATACAGACGAAGGCAAGGTTGTTATAGGCTTCGGCACGGCCTGAGGAATAATCTTCTGAAAGCTTCAAAGCCCTCTCAGCCAGCACTTTAGTAGAATCGAGGTTACGATAATGATAAGCATAGGATTGCTCGTTCAGCTCATCTACCCTAGCCTTATTCGCAGGAGAACAAGCTGAAAGAAAAAGTGTCGCCACCACCAGAACTGATGATGGCGACATGGAAAAAAAGGATGCTGAAATTTGCATCTAGATGAAAAATAGTCTCTAAATTAAGCGCGAGCCTTCGCGATGTAACCGAGAGCCTCCTGACACTTGGCTGTGATGGCAGCCCAGTCGCCAGCAGCAACAGTCTCCTTAGGGAAGAGCTTAGAGCCCATACCTACGCAGAGAACGCCAGCCTTGATCCAAGGAGTAAGATTCTCCTCTGTTGGCTCTACGGCACCTGTTACCATGATGTTGCTCCAACGCAAAGGTGCCATTACGTTCTTGACGAATGAAGGACCGCCTACGTTACCTGCTGGGAATACCTTGGTTACGTCGCAACCGGCAGCCTGAGCATTATTGATTTCAGTTACAGAACCGCAACCTGGTGAATAAGGAACCAGACGACGGTTGCAAACTGGAGCAATCTCTGGGTTGAAGTTAGGACCTACGATGAAGTTAGCGCCGAGCTGGAGATACAGAGAAGCTGTACCGGCATCAACAACTGTACCTGCACCCAAGATCATCTCAGGGCAAGCCTTGTCGGCCCACTTTACCAACTCTCCGAAAATCTCGTGAGCGAAGTCACCACGGTTAGTAAACTCGAAAACACGTACGCCACCCTCGTAACAAGCCTTGATGACGTTCTTGCAGATTTCAACATCCTTATTGAAGAAAACAGGTACCATACCAGTCTCTTTCATGGCTGCCATAACCTGCATTTTGCTAAACTTTGCCATTATCTTATATGAATTAATAATGAATAGTTTATAAGAGCTACGCCGTAAGCAAGACTGCCTATAAACTATCAACTATCAACTATAAACTTTAAACTATAATTATCTCTGAACTCGACCATTAGCGTTACCGCCAGCCAGGCTCTCTACCTCGTCAGCAGATACCAGGTTGAAGTCGCCAGGGATAGTATGCTTCAAAGCAGAAGCAGCTACCGCAAACTCAAGAGCCTCGCCCTGAGTCTCCTTAGTAAGAAGACCGTGGATCAGACCACCAGAGAAAGAGTCGCCACCACCAACGCGGTCGATGATAGGGTTGATGTCATAGTGCTTGCTCTGATAGAACTCCTTACCATCATAGATAAGAGCCTTCCAGCCGTTATGTGTAGCAGAGAGAGATTCGCGGAGAGTAGAAACAACATATTTGAATCCGAACTCCTCCATCATGCCCTTGAAGATTCCGTAGTAACCCTCAGCATCAGTCTTACCGCCCTCTACGTCAGCATCTGGCTTGAAGCCCAGGCAGAGCTGAGCATCTTCCTCATTACCGATACAAACATCAACATACTTCATCAGAGGACGCATAACAGAGATAGCCTTCTCAGAAGTCCAGAGCTTCTTGCGGAAGTTGAGGTCAACAGAAACAGTTACGCCGTGACGCTTGGCAGTCTCACAAGCCAACTTGGTAAGCTCAGCAGCCTTGTCGCTGATAGCTGGAGTAATACCGCTCCAATGGAACCACTGGGCACCCTCCATAATCTTGTCGAAATCGAAATCAGATGGGTCAGCCTCAGCAATTGCGCTGTGTGCACGGTCGTAGATTACCTTGGATGGGCGCATAGAAGCACCAGTCTCGGCATAGTAGAGACCTACGCGGTCGCCACCACGAGCGATGAACTCTGTGTTAACGCCGTAACGACGGAGACCGTTGACAGCAATCTGACCGATCTCGTGCTTAGGGAGTTTAGATACGAAGTAAGCATCATGACCATAGTTAGCCAAGCTTACAGCTACGTTAGCTTCACCACCACCAGGGATGATGCGAAGTGATTCACTCTGAATGAAACGATCATTGCCTTCTGGTGATAAACGAAGCATGATCTCGCCTAATGTTACAATTTTTGCCATGTTTGATAGTTTTAATTTTTTTGTTTTTATTTTGTTTGTTATGAGTAACAAATTAAATTCCACTTTTCAGTAGAGAAATGAAGTTCAATTATCAGTTGTCGTTCAATTTCGAGGGCAAAAATAACCATAATTTCTCGAATAACGAAATAAAATCGCATTTTTTTTTGTTTTTCGTGCAAAAAAGTTGCTGTGTCTTCGCACAATTCAAAAAAATGTTGTATATTTGCGGCAAAATTCGTACTTGTGGTCGCACACAACAGAATTGCTTAATACTAATTGTGGTCTGTGCACAGCTAGGAAGTACCTGCGACGTTTTATCTATCGTAGCCCTCAGGAGAGGCTCCTTATATAATAAGTACACGCGAGGCAACCAGACCCGTAATGCTAAAAAACAATGGCCGAAAAAATCAGAATCAAGGATATTGCCGAGAGAGCTGGCGTATCCGTTGGAACCGTAGACCGAGTTCTGCACGACCGTCCAAACGTGTCGAAACCTGCACGCGACAAGGTCGAGAAAGCCCTCAAGGAAATGAATTATCAGCCTAATGTGTACGCCAGCGCTCTGGCTTATAACAAATCCTATACCTTCTACCTGCTGATTCCGAAACATGAATCGGAGGCTTACTGGGAGGAAATAGAGGAAGGCGCAAAAAAATGTGAAGATATCCGACGTGACTTCCATATCGATGTAGAGATTCGTTTCTATGAGCGTTCCACCGAGGAATCGTTCCGCGAAGAAGGCAACAAGATTCTTGAGGCCAGTCCGGAAGGAGTTATCGTGGTGCCTTCATCGCTCGACGTGACCCGCGAGTTTACCGAGGCGTTGCATCACAAAGGCATCCCGTTCATCCTGCTCGACTCCTACATGCCCGATCTGCGTCCGCTCTCTTTCTTCGGCCAGGATTCGTTCTGTTCCGGTTTCTTCGCAGCCAAGATGCTGATGATGCTTGCAGCAAAGGAAGATGAAATCATGCTCATGAGGCAGACCAAAGACGGAAGAGTGGTCAGCAAGCAGCAGGATAACCGAGAGGTAGGATTCCGCCATTACATGCACGACCACTTCCCTAACGTGAAGATTACCATGCTCGACCTGCCGTTGAGCGGCACACGTGCAGAATTTGTCAAAATGCTGGAGAAGTTCTTTGCCGAGCATCCGAACATCCACCATTGCATCACCATGACTTCGAAGGCGCACATCGTGGGCGACTTCCTGCTGAAAACCAACCGCCGCGACGTTCAGATTATGGGCTATGATATGGTAGAGAAAAACGCCCGCTGTCTGCGCGAAGGAAGCATCTCCTTCCTCATCGCCCAGCACGCCTACATGCAGGGTTACTCCTGCGTAGACACGCTCTTCCAGGCCATCGTGCTGAAGAAGAAAGTTACGCCGGTAAACTATATGCCTATCGAGCTGCTGATGAAGGAAAACGTAGATTTCTATCGCAGAACCCAGCTCTAAGGCTATCGGGCAGAACAGGGTTTCCGCATGGAAGACAATTCATACAGGAACATTATAAATGATAAACAATAAATAAAAGACAGACTACGTATGGAACAATCAAGTTTTATCAAGATTAACCCTGCCGACTCGGTAGTGGTTTGCTTGCGCCCTATGAAGAAGGGTGAAACGATTGAAGTAGATGGCAAGACCATCACATTATTGCAGGATACTCCTGCAGGACACAAGGTGCTCATCAACGATACTGCCGAGGGTACAGATATCCTGAAGTATGGCTACCCTATCGGTCATGCAAAGACCGGTCTCAAAGCGGGCGAATGGGTAAACGAGAACAACCTCAAGACCAATCTTGCCGGTACGCTCGAATATACCTACAACCCGGTTAACGAGCAGCTGAACATCGCTAAGGAAAACCGCACCTTCAAGGGCTACGTTCGCAAGAATGGCGAAGTAGGCGTAAGAAACGAAGTATGGGTAGTTCCTACCGTGGGCTGCGTTAACGGCGTGGCTGAGAAACTGGTAGAACTCCTCAAGAAAGAAACAGGCTGCGAAGGCATCGACGCCATCCACGCATGGCACCATAACTTCGGTTGCTCACAGCTCTCGGGCGACCATGAGAATACCCGCAAGGTGCTTCGCGATATCTGTCTGCATCCAAACGCAGGTGCCGTGCTCGTTCTCTCACTCGGCTGCGAGAACAACCAGCCAGATGATTTCATGAAGATGCTCGGCGACTATGATCACGACCGCATCAAACTTCTTGTAACACAGAAGGTTGAAGGCGATGAGCTAGAGGAAGGAATGAAGATTCTGCGCAACCTCTATGCCCAGGCTAAGGAAGACAAGCGCGAGGAAGTTCCGGTAAGCAAGCTGCGCGTAGGTTTGAAGTGTGGCGGTTCTGACGGCTTCAGCGGAATTACAGCTAACCCATTGGTAGGTGAATTTAGCGACTGGCTCGTAGCTCAGGGCGGTACAAGCATCCTGACAGAGGTACCGGAAATGTTTGGCGCAGAAACCATTCTGATGAACCGTTGCGAAAATAAGGAACTCTTCGACAAGACCGTTCATCTGATTAACGACTTCAAGGAGTACTTCCTGAGCCATGGTGAACCGGTTGGCGAGAACCCTTCTCCAGGTAACAAGGCAGGTGGTATCTCAACCCTCGAAGATAAGGCTTTGGGTTGTACCCAGAAGTGCGGTCGTGCTCCGGTAAGCGGCGTGCTCCAGTATGGCGACCGTCTGGAGACAACCGGTTTGAACCTGCTTTCAGCTCCGGGTAACGACCTTGTTGCAGCCACAGCTCTGGCTTCAGCAGGTTGCCAGCTCGTTCTCTTCACCACAGGTCGCGGAACCCCATTCGGAACCTTCGTGCCAACGATGAAGATTTCTACCAACAGCAATCTGGCAAAGAACAAGCCAAACTGGATTGACTTCAACGCCGGCGCTCTGGTAGAAGGTGTAGAAATGAAAGACTTGGTAAGCAAGTTTATTGATAAGATTATAGCCGTAGCAAGTGGCGAGGAGGCTCGCAACGAGTATAATGGCTATCGTGAAATCTCCATCTTCAAGAATGGAGTAACTCTTTAATTAAGAAGAAAAAAGAAGTATGAGTAATAAAAAAGGTTTGCTGGCGTTGTCGCCATTATTTTTGCTGATTGTCCTCATCGTGGCTTTTACCGTATATTCGGTAGACAGCAGCCATCAGGACACCAGCCTCTCGCTCACAGTAGCGTTCATGATTTCGAGCATTTATGCCGTGGCTATTTCCGGCGGAATGCCTGTCAGGAAACGAGTGGACACATACAGCAAGGGTGCCGGCGCCAACAACCTGATGCTCATGCTCTGGATTTACGTGCTGGCTGGCTCGTTTGCCGCATCAGCCAAGGCGATGGGAGCCGTTGATGCAACCGTCAACCTGGCGCTCAGCATCCTGCCAGCCAGCATGATTCTGCCAGGACTATTCCTGGCTGCCTGCTTTATCTCCGTATCTATCGGAACAAGTGTGGGAACCGTAGTGGCTCTGGTTCCGATAGCCGCCGGACTGGCCCACTCGATGGATGCTAACGTAGGCATGATGACCGCCATCATCGTTGGTGGCGCTTATTTCGGCGACAACCTCTCGTTCATCTCCGATACGACTGTTGTTGCTACGCAGACGCAGAACTGCAAGATGAGCGATAAGTTCAAGGTCAACTCCATGATTGTGGTTCCGGCCGCCGTACTCGTGCTCATCGCCTATTCTGTCATGGGAATCGGTCTTCAGGCCCCAACCCACATCAACGAGGTAGAATACATGAAAGTATTGCCGTACCTCATCGTCCTCGTTACCGCTATTGCCGGCATGAATGTAATGGCTGTTCTCACCCTGGGCACCCTACTCTGTGGCGCCATCGGCATAGGCAGTCATCTTCTGGGTGCCTCCGGAAGCTACGACCTCTTTGGCTGGTTCTCAGCCATGGGCAACGGCATTATCGGCATGGGCGAACTCATTATCATCGCCATGATGGCAGGTGGTATGCTCGAAATCATCCGCGAAAACGGCGGAATCGATTTCATCATCAACAAGATTACAGCCCACGTAAACAGCAAGCGTGGAGCCGAACTTTCTATCGCCGCCCTCGTTTCGATGGTAAACATCTGTACGGCAAATAATACGGTAGCGATTCTGACAGTAGGAAATATTTCGAAAAAGATAGGCGACCGGTTTGGCGTAGACAACCGCAAGGCAGCCAGTATTCTCGACACCTTCTCGTGCATGGTTCAGGGATTGATTCCTTATGGCGTGCAGATGCTCCTGGCAGCCGGTCTGGCCAATCTCAGTCCGATGGACATTCTTCCTTATCTCTACTATCCGCTGGCGATAGGTGTGGCAGCCCTGCTGGCCATCCTCTTGCGCTATCCTAAGAGATACAGTTAGGAAGACTTCTCAAATCAGAGGAGGGTCTCCTTCTGCGTTAGAGATTTCTTGACAGGAAGAACAAAACTTTATTATTGACTATTAATAAGAACAAGGCATATGAATTTTCTTCAGCGCAACCTTTTTACTAAGCTCCGTGCCGACAACTTCGGCAACAAGGAAGAAATGGAACCGATGACTACCTTTAAGAAGAAAAAGATAGCTCAGATGCTCAAGAACGTGAATGATGTTCCTGCCGGAGAGGTGAAGATGAACAACGGTTTTCTGAACCGACGGCTCAGCAAGATTCAGGAAGATGAACGCCACGCCATCGATACCTCTATAGAGACCATTTATCTGCTGCGCATCATCGTGGCAAACGTAAATGGAATGTTGGCTAACGGTATCAATCTCAGAGGAATCATCCAGTTGGGAGACTACCTGAGAACCCGAGGCGACAAGGTAGATTTCGTGAAACTGGAGAAGTGGCTTGCCAAACTCCGCATCCAGCGCATCGCCCAGTTGGAAGGAAGCGTGCTCATCACCTTCTTCGATTTTGAACAGGACGAAATCCCGTTCGTTCATAACATAGAAAGAGGCGCCTACAAGCTGACGCTCCGTTCGCTCTACTATAATATCATGGACCAGCAGGCCATTCAGTTTGAGCAGACCAGCAGCGGCTTTGTACGCACCACGGGTGGAACCATGCGCAAGAATCTGCGCCGCAGCATGCGCTATCTGCAATACGCTCCGATAGAAACCATGAGCAATTTCATGAACAATTTCTTCCGTTCATTATCTGAGATTGAAGAGTAAATTTCAGTAAGGATTGAAGGGGCTAACCTGGGATTCATCAGGACGAAGAGTAAAATATCTATAAAATTAATCTCTTAGTAGTACGATTTTCATCTGATTTTCGTATCTTTGCATCTATGAAAAAGTTATTTATCTCTATTATAGCATCCATTATTGCCTTGGGAGCCCATGCCCAGGTGCAATGCGAAGACACTTGTCGGCACGTTCACGGCATCGACTTGAGTCATTATCAGGGCAACGTGTTCTGGGAAACCGTGGGCGACAACTCTAAGATGGCTTACGTTTATCTGAAAGCTACCGAGGGCGGAACCAACATCGACAGCAAATACAAGAAGAATATCGACCTGGCTCATCGCTACGGAATGAAAGTAGGTTCTTATCATTTCTACAGACCCCGCATCCCACAGCAGACGCAGCTGGAAAATTTCATGGCCCAATGCCGTCCGGGAGATCAGGACCTCTTGCCTATGATTGATGTGGAGACGAAAAGCGGCATGAATACAGAAGAATTCTGCGATTCGCTCTTTAAGTTTCTGCATCTCGTAGAGAAAGCATATAAGCAGAAACCCCTCATCTATACGGGAGCCAATTTCTATGACAACTATCTTCTGGGCAAGCTAGACAGCTACAAGCTGATGATTGCCCAGTATACGAAGCGCATCCCTGTATTGCGCGATGGTAGAGATTTCGAAATGTGGCAATATACGGGTAAGGGCAGACTCAACGGAATAAACGGCTATGTTGACAAAAGCCGTTTCATGGGGCGCCACAAGCTCAGAGAAATCAGATTCAGACATCGATAGTACTTGGAACCTTGAACTTGGAACTTGATGATTAGCTTCAAGGTAAAGAGTGGATAAGGTCTGGAAGTAGAGAAGCATGAATTATATAAGTAAATTAATAAACACAAAATAGAATTATGGCAATTATAAAATGTCCGGAATGCGGACGCCAAATTAGCGATAAAGCACCTACCTGCCCTAGTTGCGGAGTAGAAATAGCAGGCAAAATTACCAAATGCCCAAATTGTGGCGAAATTTATTTCAGCAACCTGGAAATGTGTCCTAACTGCCATGAGCTGAATCCTTCGCTCACAAGAATGACACCTCCGACAGGAATGAGCCAGCAGACTCCTGCCAGCCAGGCTTCTATGACTCAGCAGCAAGAAGCTGAAAACGCAGCCAGACAGAATGCAATCAGACAAGAAGAAATCCGCCGTCAGGAGGCTCTCAGGCAGCAGGCTCTCAGGCAGCAGGCTCGCCCACAGACACCTGTCAGAACTACAACACCTCCTACGCCACCCGTTCCTCCGGTTCGCCCACAGCAATCTAATTCTCAGAACGGCGGAAACGGCGAGGGAACCCAGGAAAAGAAAAAAAGCAACCGTGGCGTCATCATCATCTCTCTTATTTTCGCCTTCCTCGTTTGTGGCATCTTCTACTATTTCTATGATAGCGCCAATAAGAATAAGGAACTGGAAGCTTACGAGTATGCGATGCAGAGTAGCGACCCGATGGTTCTGCAGAGTTACCTCGATACTTACAAAGATGCTGACGAGGCGCATCGTGATTCCATCATGGCTCACCTCGAACTTCTGAAACAGACGGATCAGGACTGGACCAACGCCGTAGTCAGCGGTTCGAAAGAGGCCCTGCAGGCTTATCTCGACAAATACCCAGACAGTCCGCACAAGCAGGAGGTTTTGAACAAGATAGATTCCATCGACTGGAATGTGGCCAAGAATGCTGATAATGTAGAAGCTTACCAGGCTTATCTAGCCGCTCATGCTGACGGTTCGCATATCGAAGAGGCTGAGAATGCGATGAAGAAAGCCAAGAGCAGAGATTTGCAGCCAGAAGAGAAAGATATGGTAAGCAGTCTGTTCCGCCATTTCTTCCAAAGCATCAATACCCGCGATGCTGATGGTTTGCAGGCTTCATGCGAGGACATTCTATCTTCGCTTCTGGGTAAGAATTCTGCTACCAAGGCAGATGTTGTTACCTTTATGAATAAGCTTTATAAGGAAGATGTGACCAACCTGAACTGGTTCCTCACAAACGATTATAAGATTAAGAAGCGCGAGGTGGGTGACGAAGATTATGAATATCAGGTTCAGTTCTCAGCACGTGAGGAAGTTCAGCTTACCGACGGTACTAAGAAAACCAACCATTTCAAAATCAACGCAACCGTTTCGCCAGACGGCAAGATTTCTGCGTTCAACATGTCGAAGATTAATGCCGCAGAATAGAATAAAAAACGCCCTGCAAGATTAAATAGAATAAAAAAAAAGCCCTGCAAGATCAGGAACATCATTTCTGAATGTTCCCTTCTTGCAGGGCGTTTCTTTTTACCTTCATGTTTCGGGAAAGTTCTCATGTCCGAGAACCCGTTCCCTTCTTTTAGAGATTACTTTGCATCCTTCATCTGACGGAGCAAATCTTTCTGCTTATCATTCAACCCGGTTGGCAACTTCACGTTGTAAGTAATCATCAGGTCGCCAAAGGTTCCATCACCTCGGTCGTATCCTTTTCCGCGAACACGAACCTTCGTGCCATTCTGCGTTTCCGGCTTAATCTTCAGTTTGATTTTAGAACCATTACTCAATTTAATGATTCCTTCACCGCCCAGCAGAGCCGTATAAAGGTCGATATTCACATTCATGTTCATTTCGCCGTTATTGGCACGACCATTCTGGCCGCAACCGCCGCCACAACCACCAGTACCGAAATCAGCACCAGCTCCGTAGCCTGCCCCATTAAAGCCGCTACCATAACCGGCAGAACCATTAAAACCGCCAAAATTGCCGGAACCGAATCCATCAGCCGACTGCTGGCTTCTGCCACGACCTCCGAAGAGATTTTCGAAGAAGCTGGAGAAACCTCCGCCTCCGCCAAACTGGCTGAAGTCGAAACCCTCGAATGGATTTCCACCAGCTCCACCATAGCTTCCGGAACCGCCTGCACCACCAGCTCCGCCGAAACCGCCGAATGCATCAGCATTCTTCCATTGTTCGCCATACTGGTCATATTTAGCACGCTTATCTGGATCAGAAATCACCTCATACGCCTCGTTCAGCGCCTGGAACTTAGCCTTCGCTTTCGGGTCGTTAGGGTGCAAATCTGGGTGAAACTGTTTTGCACGTTTACGATACGCAGCTCTCACATCCTTCTGCGGAATGTTCTTGTCTACGCCGAGAATCTTGTAATAATCAACAAATGCCATATTATAAAACCTCCTATTTTTTAGTTTTTAAAAAATATCCAACAAAAAGTATGCCTATTTAAGTTCTTTTTTGTACTTTTGCAGAGAAAATAAGAAACAGAGCTCAACTGTTGGGCTTTCATTACTCAAAAGATATACATTAATTAATATGAAACAATTATTTGCTGCGCTTCTTCTGGCGCTAACTTTCAATTCACAAGCGATGGCACAACAACGTACCGTAAAACTGAGAGTGATAGAGACAAGCGATGTGCACGGCTCTTTCTTCCCTTACGATTTCATCAACCGTAAGCCAAAAGCAGGAACCTTGGCGCGCGTTTCTTCCTACGTCAATAATTTGCGAAAAGACTACAAGGATAACCTCATCCTCTTGGAGAATGGCGATATTCTGCAGGGACAGCCTACCTGCTATTATTATAATTATGTAAACACAGAGGCTAGAAACGTGGCTGCCGATGTGGTCAACTACATGAAGTATGATGCGCAAGTGTTTGGCAATCATGATGTTGAAACGGGTCATCCGGTTTATGACAAATGGATTAAAGAACTCAATTGCCCAGTTCTTGGTTCCAACATCATCAGCACTTCTACAGGCGAGCCATACGTTAAGCCTTATCTCATCCTGAACCGCGAGGGCGTGAAGGTGGCTGTCTTGGGAATGATTACTCCTGCCATTCCAAACTGGCTCACGGAGAATCTATGGAGCGGACTGAAATTTGAAAATATGGTAACTAACGCCCGCAAATGGGTGAAGCATCTCCAGGAGAATGAAAAACCGGATGTTATCATCGGCCTCTTCCACAGCGGAAAAGACGGAGGCATTCAGACTGCCGAATATGATGAAGACGCCTCTATCAAGGTGGCAAAAGAAGTGCCGGGCTTCGACCTCATTCTCTTCGGCCATGACCATACGCGCGACAACGAAACCGTAACCAATACTGATGGAAAGCAGGTGGTTTGCCTGGATCCTGCCAACAACGCCATTAGCGTGGCTGATGCTGAAATAACCCTCACACTCAACAAGAAAAAGGTGAACGGAAAGAAGCAGCTGGTGGTAACTGACAAAAAAGTGACAGGCAAGATTGTGGATGTGACAGATTGTCCTATCGACGAGGATTTCATGAAGACTTTCGAACCTCAGATTGCGGAAGTAAAGAAATATGTGGGCAAGCAGATTGGCAACTTCAAGACTACCATCTACAGCCGCGACCAGTTCTTCGGCAGTTCTGCCTTCAACGATTTCATCCTCAACCTCCAGTTGCAGATTACAAAAGCCGACATTTCGTTCAACGCTCCTCTTCAGTTCAACGCGGTTCTGAAAGCTGGCCCAATCTACGTGAGCGACATGTTCAATCTCTATAAATATGAGAACCAGCTCTACGTAATGCGCATGACGGGCGAAGAAATCAGAAAGCATCTGGAAATGAGTTATGACCTCTGGGTGAACACCATGAAGAGCCCGGACGACCATCTCCTGCTGCTCGATGAGAAGACCGTTGGCGACCAGCAACGCCTCGGTTTCAAGAATCTCTCGTTCAACTTTGATAGTGCTGCGGGAATCGATTACGAAGTTGACGTAACCAAGCCAGATGGCGAGAAGGTGAAGATTCTGCGCATGAGCAACGGCGAACCTTTCGATGAGAAGAAATGGTACAAGGTAGCCGTTAACAGCTATCGTGGAAATGGCGGCGGCGAACTCCTTACCAAGGGTGCCGGAATCCCGAAAGACAGTCTTGAAAGCCGAATCATCTATCGCAGCAAGCGCGACCAGCGTTACTATCTGATGGAAGAAATCGAAAAGATGGGAACGGTTGATGCAAAACCAAACAACAACTGGAAGTTTGTGCCGGAAGCATGGACCAAGCCAGCTGCCCAGCGCGATTTCGAATTGCTGTTCGGTAAGAAGAAATAGTTCCTCGGAACGCTTCTGGAAAAGCATATTTTAAAGCTCAAAGTAAAAAAGCAAATAAGTTCAAAATAAAGAATGAAGTATTGGTTTATATTTTGCAAGACTGATCTCTTGCTCGAAAAGAAAGAAGACGGAACCTATACGATTCCTTGTTCAGAAGAGAGTCCAATCCCAACAAAGCCTTGGACTCACATTCTCAACATTACCCCGATGGAAGACGGAACAGAGGTGAAGACCTTTACCATTCCTGAGCCCGTTACCGGCAATCCGAAGTACGAAATGTGCGGCTTGCGCCCTAGTTTCTACAAACTCTCTCCTGCCCTTTACCAGAAAGCAGGAAAGTGTCAGGAGCTCAACTATTGGGACATGAATACCCAATTCTGCGGCGTTTGCGGAGCTCCGATGAAAATGGCAACCGACATCAGTAAGAAATGTACAGAATGCGGCAAACAGGTCTGGCCTTCGCTTGCCACAGCCATCATCGTTCTGATTAAGAAAGATGATCAGGTCTTGCTGGTTCACGCTCGCAATTTCAAGGGAAATTTCGACAGTCTCGTGGCTGGTTTCGTTGAGACTGGCGAGAATCTGGAAGAGGCGGTTCATCGTGAAGTAATGGAAGAAACCGGTCTGACTATCAAGAACTTGAAATATTTCGGTTCCCAGCCTTGGCCTTATCCGAGCGGTCTGATGATTGGCTTCTCGGCAGAATATGTAGACGGAGAAATTCATCTTCAGAAGGAAGAACTCTCTCGTGGTAAATGGTTCACGAAAGAGAATCTCCCTATTCTCCCAGAGAAACTTTCCATCGCCCGAAAACTCATCGACGCCTGGCTGGCGGACAAACTCTAATAATGAGGACAAACTCTAAAAGTGAGTATAAACTCTAAAAAATGATGAAAGAGAAACTTTGGAATGCAAACTACATCAAGGTGATGACTACCAACTTTCTGTTGTATTTCGCCTTCTATCTGCTCACACCTTTGCTCCCTCTCTATCTGAGCGAAAATTTTGGAGCCACGAAAGATGTGATTGGAATTGTGCTGAGCGGCTATACGGTTGCCGCCCTCATCATTCGTCCGTTCAGCGGATATGTGGTTGACAGCTTTTCGCGCAAGAAGGTTCTGATGGTCTGTCTCTCGGCCTTCGCCATCTTCTTTGCCGGCTATATTGCAGCCAGCACCATCCTGATGTTTGCCATCTGCAGAACCTTGCACGGAGGTCCGTTCGGAGCCGTAACGGTTGCCAACAGCACCTGCGCCATCGACGTTCTTCCGGCAAGTAGGAGAAATGAAGGAATCGGACTCTACGGACTGAGCAACAATTTTGCCATGGCAATTGCTCCATCCATCGGAATCTATCTCCATAATGCGGTAGACAGTTACATGATTCTCTTCTGGATAGCTTTCATCGTGGCGATAGCCTCAGTTGTGATTGCAGGAACCATCCGCCTCCCCGAAAAGGAAATCGTTAAGAACAAGGAGAAGCTTTCTCTCGACCGCTTCTTCCTGACGCGTGCCTGGCTCCTTGCCATCAACATCGCCATGTTCGGTTTCTGCTGGGGCGTTCTGAGCAATTATCTTGCAATCTACAGCAAGGAGGAACTCGGAATTACGGGTGGAACGGGCACTTATTTCGCCCTTCTTTCCATGGGTCTGTTCCTCTCAAGACTGCAAGGCAGAAAAGCCTTGAGTCAGGGCAAACTTACCCAGAATGCGGCCGAAGGAATGCTGCTTTCGCTTGTTGGTTTCATCATCTTTGTTGCCGTCAAGCACCCGGTAGCCTATTATCTTTCGGCTTGTCTTATCGGCCTGGGCAACGGTCATCTTTACCCAGCCTTCCTCAACATGTTCATTAATGTGGCTCGTCACAACCAGCGTGGAACGGCAAACAGCAGCATTCTTACAGGTTGGGATTTGGGCTTCGGAATCGGCTGTCTGCTAGGCGGAGTTGTGGCAGAACATTTCGGTTACAACGGAACATTCTGGATGGTTGCTATAGAAAATGCAGCTTCCGTTCTCCTCTTCTTTGCCGCTTCGAAACAATTCTTTGAGAAGAGACGCAGAGAATAGAAAACTGTTGATAAAGAAAAATATAAGATTATGAATAAAAAAAGAGCACTTCATCCGAGACAGAAGAAAGTCTCAGGCGAAGTGCTCTTATTTTTATCTTACTTTTCTGTTTTTAGAAAGGAAGATCATCTGCGCTACCACCCTCTGCTGCAGGAGCTGCAGGCTGAACTGGAGGGAATGCTGCAGTTGCGCCATTAGCAGGAGCTGCTGGCTGAGCAGGAGCTACAGGAGCACCTACTGGAGGAAACGCACCTGGCTGCATTCCGCCCATAGCACCAGCTACAGCGTTAGGGTCAACACGCTGGATGTTCCAGGCACGGATGCTGTTGAACCAACGGCCCTGATACTCGTGAGCATCAATATCGAAAGAAACCAGGAGTTCCTCACCACTCTGAATGTTGAACTGAGCCAGACGGTCTGCTCCGAAAACATCAAAGCACAATTTCTTTGGATACTGCTCGTGAGTTTCAATTACGAACGACTGAGCTTTCCACTCTCCTCTTGCAGAGATGCCGCTTCTTTCAGGCAAAACGGCAATAACCTTTCCTTGTAATTCCATATGATAATATTTAAAGTTTTTCCTTTGTTTAAAGGGTGTTTTTTTCTTTCTGACTGCGAAATTACTAAAAATAGTTCAAAAACTAGAACTTTTCTCCAATTATTTTTGCTTATCAGCGATATTTTTTGTATTTTTGTGCTCAATTAGGTGATATTGCCTAATTTAATAAGGTGAAACAGAAAACAAAATAAAATTTAAATAAAATACTCATGAGATTTACAGTATCAAGTTCTGCATTGAGCAGCAAGCTCAACATGCTCGCAAAAGTGATTGGAAGCAAGAATTCGTTGCCAATCCTCGATTGTTTCCTTTTCCAAGTTGCTAACGGTGAAATGAGCATCACGGCTAGCGATAGTGATAATGTCATCAAGAGTACACTTGCTCTTACCGACCACGATGGAGAAGGTGAGTTTTGTGTGCCTAACCGCGTTATCCTCGATGCGTTGAAGGAACTGCCAGAACAGCCTCTTCACTTCGATGTGGATGCTGCCGGAGAAGCCGTTGCCATCAAGATTGTTTACCAGAACGGTCTTTACAACTTCACAGGTCAGAGCGCAGAGGAATATCCTCGCACACAGAGCATGAACGATGCTTGCACCACCGTTTCTTTACCTACAGAAATGCTGATCAACAACATTTCACGCTCGCTCTTCGCTACAGCCAACGATGAGTTGCGCCCTGTCATGAACGGTATTTACTTCGACCTGACAGCAGATGCTCTCGCTATCGTAGCAAGCGATGGTCACAAGCTTGTTCGCAGCAAGAACTTCACTATCAAGAGCGAATCTCCTTCAGCATTCAACTTGCCTAAGAAGCCAGCTTCTCTGCTGAAGAACATTCTGAGCAAGGACGGCGACGACGCTATCATCAAGTTTGATGACCGAAGCGCAGAAATCCAGTTTACTGACGGCGTTATGAGATGCAGACTGATTGATGGCCGCTACCCTAACTACAACTCTGTCATTCCAAACAACCCTAACGAGGTTACAGTAGACCGCAGAGGCTTGCAGAGTGCTTTGCGCCGCGTATTGCCATTTGCAAGCGAGAGCAGCCAGCTCATCCGTTTCCACATCGAGTCAGGCCGTTTCGAGGTTTCTTCTGAGGATATTGACTTCTCAACATCTGCAAAGGAACAGTTGTCTTGCGAATACAACGGCTCTCCTATCAGCATCGGCTTCAAGGGAAGCAGTCTGATGGAAATCCTGAGCAATCTCACCAGCGACAACATCATCATCCAGCTGGCAGACCCAAGCCGTGCCGGAATCATCGTACCAGCAGAACAGCCTGAGAACGAAGATATTCTGATGCTCATCATGCCTATGCTCCTTAACGACTAAAGGAGCACGGGCTTTCTCTGAAACAACAAAAAGAAAAGTATTTCTACAAAAATGAAACTCAATTTGACAAAGCCTCTGATCGTGTTCGACCTGGAGACAACGGGTCTTGACATGATCAAGGATCGTATTATACAGATTTCTTACATCAAGGTAATGCCTGATGGAACTGAAGACCGCAAGAACCTCTTCGTAAATCCTTGCAAGGAGATTCCTGCCGAAGTAGTTGCCCTTACAGGCATCAGCAACGAAGATGTAAAAGATGCGCCAACCTTCAAGCAGCTGGCTGCCACATTAGAGAAGGAATTTACAGGTTGCGATTTCGCAGGCTACAATTCCAACCACTTCGATGTACCGATGCTCGCAGAAGAATTCCTGCGTGCTGGAATCGACTTCGATTTCAACAAGTGCCGTCTCATCGATGCGCAGACCATCTTCATGAAGATGGAACGCCGTAACCTGGCTGCTGCCTACAAGTTCTATTGCGGCAGAAAGATGGAGGAAGATTTCGAAGCTCATCGTGCAGATCAGGATACAGAGGCTACTTACCGCGTGCTCATGGGCGAGCTCGACAAGTATGCTCCAGGCGTGCAGGATGAACCTGAGCGCGTGCTCAACAACAACATGGATGAACTTGCCGATTTCTCTAAGCAGAAGGATAATGTAGATTTCGCCGGACGCATCGTTTGGGAAGAGGTAAAAGACGCCCAGGGCAACGTTGTAAACGATGAGAACGGAAATCCTTTGAAGCACGAAGTATTCAACTTCGGCAAATACAAAGGATGGGATGTGGCTGAGATTCTGACCAAAGACCCGGGTTATTTTACATGGGTCTTGGGAAGCGATTTCACCAACAATACCAAGCAGGTACTTACCCGCATCCGCCTTCGTGAATTCAACAAGAGAATGGGAAAATAATTGTTACCGGACTTTCGCAAGCGGTTGAAGAACAAACCTCTTGCGAAACTCGGATTTATTTCTTAACAGTTAGAAAAATTCATGTTAAAAGGAAAGAAAATCGTATTGGGCATTACGGGCTCTATTGCAGCTTACAAGTCTTGCCTCATCATACGAGGTCTCATCAAGCGCGGAGCCGAAGTGCAGGTAGTCATTACGCCTGCAGGAAAGGAGTTCATCACTCCCATCACCCTTTCGGCTCTTACGCATAAGCCTGTGGTAAGCGAATTCTTCTCGCAGCGCGATGGAACCTGGAATTCGCACGTAGACTTAGGTCTGTGGGCCGACGCCATGCTAATCGCTCCTTGCACAGCCTCTACCTTGGGAAAAATGGCTCACGGAATTGCTGACAACATGCTCATCACAACCTATCTGTCGATGAAAGCACCTGTTTTCATCGCTCCAGCCATGGACCTCGACATGTATAAGCATCCTTCTACCCAAGCCAACATGAAAACACTTCTGGGCTATGGAAATCACATCATAGAACCCGAAGTGGGATTCCTGGCAAGCGGACTGGAAGGAAAGGGACGCATGGAAGAACCTGATATTATCGTAGAATGCCTCGACAGATTCTTCGATGAACAGGCTCAGCAGAATGCAGAGACAGATGAAGCTGCATCAGAAAACTGCAAGGAAAAAGAAAGCGATAAGCTCGATTTGAAAGGCAAGAAGATCATGATTACAGCCGGACCAACTTACGAAAAGATTGACCCGGTACGTTTCATCGGCAATTATTCTTCCGGCAAAATGGGCTTTGCCCTTGCTGAAGAGTGCTGCCGTCGTGGTGCTGAGGTTACGCTGGTTGCAGGTCCGGTTTCGCTCAGCTGTTCCGAAGCCATTCATCGCATCGATGTAGAAAGTTGCGAGGAAATGTATCAGGCAGCCACTAAAGCTTTTGCCTCTACCGATGCAGCCATTCTCTGTGCTGCTGTTGCTGATTTCAAGCCAAGCGAGATTGCTGACAGGAAAATCAAGCGCGAGAAAGATGATCTGGAACTCCGCCTCGTCCCTACTCACGATATTGCCGCAGCCCTTGGCAAGATGAAACAAAAACATCAGCGAATTGTGGCTTTCGCCCTGGAAACCAACGATGAAGAGGCTAATGCACAGAAAAAACGCAAAAAGAAAAATGCCGATTTCATCGTGCTTAACTCTACTCGCAATCCGGGAACCACATTCCGTACGGATGATAACCAGATAACGATTATTTCTGAAGAGGGTAAGAAAGAATATGAGAAGAAACCGAAAACTGAAGTGGCTCGCGACATTATCAACGAGCTGGCTCATCTCTTGTAGCCCCATCACATCAGCCGCTCAGGAGTTGCAGGCTAAGATTACCATCAACCATGCCCAGATTCAGGGCACGGAAAAACGGGTATTCGATAATCTGCAGCAAACTCTTGAGCAGTTTGTGAACGACAGGCAATGGACGAATCTTCAATTCAGGAAGAACGAGCGCATCGTGTGCAACTTCAATATCACGGTAAGCAAGTATGATAAAGACCAGAATATCTTTACCTGCAAGGCGCTCATCCAGGCCAACCGTCCCGTCTACAATTCAGCCTATACGTCCACCTTATATAATAATGTGGATGAAAACTTCACGTTCAAGTTTGCCGAGTTCGACCAGCTGGAGTTTACCGAAGAGCGTATTGACAACCAGCTAACGGCTCTGCTCGCCTACTATGCTTACCTCATCATCGGTTTAGATCTTGACAGTTTTGCGCCTAAAGGTGGGGAGGACATTCTGCAACGTTGCATGAACCTCACCAACAACGCCCAGAATCTTGATTTTCCGGGCTGGAAAGCGTTTAGTGACAACAGAAACCGGTTCGCCATCATTTCCGATTATCTCGACGGAGCCATGGAACCTTTCAGAATGCTGCAATACAACTATTACAGAAAAGGGCTCGATGAAATGGCGAATAATGTGGAACGAGGCAGAACTGAAATCACCAACACCCTGCTCCAGGATCTGAAGAAGGCACGTACGGACAGACCGCTCAGTCTGCTGCCACAAATCTGGACCGACTATAAGAAGGACGAGCTTGCTAACATCTATCAGAAACATGGCACTCAGAAAGAGAAAGAAAGCATTTATGAGCTGCTCTTCTCCATCAATCCTTCTCAAAACTCATATTGGGACAAAATCAAGGAATAAGACTACATGCAGAATGATTCGAGGCAACTTCTCGGATGATAAAGCAAAGATTCTTCATAGGTAGGTTAAGTTCCTTTAAAACAATAAGAAAAGAAATTATGCTCAAGCAATTATACATCAAGAATTTCACGTTGATTGACGAGTTGGACATTCCTCTTTATCCAGGATTCTCAGTCATCACGGGCGAGACGGGTGCCGGAAAGAGCATCATTCTCGGAGCCATCGGACTGCTCCTGGGCAACCGTGCTGACAGCAAGGCCATCAAGGCAGGAAGAGACCGATGCGTGATTGAAGCCCACTTCGACCTGTCAAAATACGGAATGCAGGATTTCTTCGATGCTAACGATATTGATTATGATGCAGAAGACACCATCATCCGCCGCGAACTGACAGCTGCCGGAAAGAGCCGTGCCTTCATCAACGACACGCCCGTCCCCCTGAGCAAGATGAGAGAACTGGGCGAACAGCTCGTCGATATTCATTCGCAGCACCAGAACCTCCTGCTGCAGAAGGAAGACTTCCAGCTCAGCGTGGTCGACATTATTGCCCACGATGAAAAGCAGAAGAAGGCTTATCTTGCCGAATACAAGAACTATAAAAAGGCTAAGCAGCAGCTGGAAGACCTGAAAGCGGAAATCGCAAAGAACAGGGAGAACGAGGAATTCATGCGCTTCCAGTTTAAGGAACTGGATGATGCAAACCTGCAGGAAGGCGAACTTGAGCAACTGGAACAGGAAGCAGAAACCCTGAGCCATTCTGAAGACATCAAGACTGCGCTCTATGAGGCAGATAATGCACTCTCGGGCGAAGACGGCAGTATTCTCGACAAACTGAAAAATGCAGCCCAGCAGATTGACACCATCAAGGAGGTTTATCCGGATGTGAAAGAGGTGGCTGAGCGAATGCAGAGCAGCTATATAGAACTCAAGGATATTGCCCAGGAAATAAGCGGAAGTGTTGACAATATAGAGTTCGACCCGAACCGGCTTGAAACCATCAATTCCCGGCTTGACCAGCTCTACTCGCTCCAGCAGAAATTCCATGTGGAAAATGTAGAAGAACTCATCGCCACTCGCGAGCGAATCAACGAACAGTTGCAGCACATCGATAATGGAGATGAAGACATAGAAGAGCTGGAAAAGCAAGTTGCCCTTCTGCTTGCCAAGGCTGAAAAGCTGGCTGGTGATCTGACTGCCATCCGAACGAAATCGGCAAGAAAGATAGAAGAAGAAATGAAGAAACGTCTCATTCCTCTGGGAATTCCAAACGTCCGCTTCGAAATTTCATTCTCAGCCAAGCCGCTCAGTTCTGATGGTGTTGACAAGGTCAATTTCCTGTTCAGCGCCAACAAGAGCACGCTTCTCCAGCCGGTGAGTCAGGTTGCTTCCGGTGGAGAAATCGCCCGCGTCATGCTTTCTCTGAAGGCCATGATCAGCGGCGCCGTAAAACTGCCAACCATCATCTTCGATGAAATCGACACGGGAGTAAGCGGTAAGATTGCTGAAAAGATGGCTGAAATCATGACAGAGATGGGCAACCTGAACCGTCAGGTTATTTCCATCACCCACCTGCCGCAGATTGCTTCCATGGGAACCCATCATTACAAGGTTCTGAAAGAAGAAACCGAAGAGGGAACTCTTTCTCACATGAAGGAACTCAACGAGCAGCAGCGTATAGAAGAAATCGCCCAAATGCTCAGCGGAAGCGACATTACGCCTGCTGCCCTGGCAAATGCTAAGGAGTTGCTCAATAAACACAAGCAACACAAATAAGATTATGAAAAAAATAAATATGATCATGATGGGACTGATGCTCGGAGCATCATCCCTCTATGCCCAGCCGGGTTCGGTTCAGAAACTGGCTAAGAGCGTTTTCACCTTGACTACTTTCAATCAGAAAGGCGACATTATCGCCTCTACCCAAGGTGTTTTTATCGACAACAAGGGAACGGCTATCAGCACCTTCAAGCCATTTGTCGGAGCTGTAAAGGCTAGCGTTGTTGACGCTTCCGGCAAATCGATTCCTGTTGAGGCTATCATGGGAGCCGACGAGCTCTACGATGTGGCTAAATTCCGCATCAACGCCTCTACAGTTGCTGCCCCTATCGCAACCAAGGAATCGGCTGCTGGCGACAAGGTCTGGCTGGTTCCTTATTCTATCAAGAAGCCGGCTTATCAGCAGGAGGACATCAGCAGCGTGGAGAAGTTCAAGACTACGTACAACTATTACATCTTCTCGAATAGTGCTCCCGAAAATGCAGTAGGTTGTCCGTTTGCCAACAAAAACGGCCAGGTCATCGGTCTGATGCACAGCAATGGTCAGGTTACGGCCATCGACGCCAACTACGCCAAGCAGCTGAAGGTAACCGGTCTTTCGAGTCTTGATGCAGCCCTTCGCGAAACCACCATCCGTACAGCTCTTCCTGATACAGAGAACGAAGCGATGACGATGATGACTCTAAAGAAAGGCCAGACTACAGCTGAGGAGTATGCGAAATATAGCGATGAGTTTATCAGCAAATTCCCTACTTCAGCCTTCGGTTACAAGGAGAAAGCCGCTTTTCTGACGGATAAGGCAGAATATGATGCAGCTGCCAAACTGATGGAAGAAGGCATTAAGAAATCGGCTGCCAAGGATGAGGCTCATTCCAACTATGCCGACCTGATTTATCAGAAGATTATTTACAAGGGCGATTCTGTTTATAAGGACTGGACGCTTGATAAGGCCATAGCTGAGGCTCAGAAGGCATACGAAATCAAGGCTCAGCCTATTTACCGCCATCAGGAAGCGCAGATTAATTTTGTAAAGGGTGAGTATCAGAAAGCTTACGATACTTTCATGGATTTGACCAATACTTCACTTCTCAGCGGCGAACTCTATTTTGAGGCTGCCCAGGCTAAGAAGAATCTCAAGGCTCCTGCCAAGGAGATTGAAGTTTTGCTCGATAGTGCGGTAAGCGTTGGAAGCAAGACCGGAATGGTTGCGAATTACTATCTGGCTCGTGCAGAATTTCTGAAAGAACAGGGTGAATTCCGCCGCGCTATTCAGGATTATAACATGTACGATTCCATTGCTCGTCCTGTTTCGCCAGCCTTCTTCTACACCCGTTACCAATGCGAAACCAAGTTACGCATGTGGCAGCCAGCCCTGCTTGATATTGCCCGCACCTGTTACCTGGCTCCTAAAGAGCCTACATATTTTGCAGAATGGGCAAGTCTTGACTTGCGTGTAAAGCGTTATGATGAAGGAATCAGCGCAGCCACCCATTGCATAGAGTTGGCTCCTGAATATGCTGACGGCTACCTTCTCTTAGGTCTGCTCCAGAAGGAGAAAGGAAATAAGGAAGAGGCCATCAAGAACCTGAAGAAAGCCCAGGAACTTGGCGATTCCCGCGCTGGAGAATATCTCAAGAAAATGAAGTAATTATTTTAGTAATAAGTAAGAAAGTCCGTAGGCATTTTAACAGAACGCCTACGGACTTTCTTTTACATTTTAGTCATGTGGTAACCCAGCATTTTTAGCTCTACGGCTATTCCCATGAGGAACATCTGGTGAAGGGCGGCAACGAACCCCCGGAAGGCTTCCTCGCTTCCAGGCTGCAGATTCAGATGAATCAGCTTGCTGTAAGAGCGCGAAGCACATTCTGCAACTACATTCGTAACAGCCTTATGCTCTTCCCCGTTCAGCAGCAGAACCTTTTCGCAGATGTAATCATCCATGTGGTCGAAATCTATTCTGTCACGAAGATATTCATAATGATTCTCTACCTTGCTGTAGAGTTCCCAATCCTCATCCCAATACTTGGCAAGCGCCATTCCTACATACATGATCCAACCCAATGAAACCGTAGGATATTTGGCAAACTCGCGAATCGCATCAGGCAGATAACTCTCGCCTACTTTCTGCCACAGCTCTTCCAAATCCGGAGCTTCCGGCAAATGAGCATCTACCTTATCAATACCTAGCAGATATTGATAAAGATCTTCCTTGAAGATCGCTTCAAAATTCTTTTTCTCTTCCATTTATCTTTTCTTTTCTAATATTTTTTACTGAACTCTGCAAACCCTGATTCCTATTTGCACCGGATGTTTGTGCATGTAAGTATAAAGCGTCATCGGTTCATCAATCACCTTCTTGTGAATGCTGCTGGCGTTGAGCAGATGCAATCCGTCTTTGTGCCAGGAAGCAATACCGATGTGGGTCGTGTCGAGACCCTTCTTGTTGGTAATGATGGCGATAATGTCACCATCGTGAATAGCATTGCGGAAAACTGCCGTGTTGGCAATCTTGCCCTTCGGAACATAACGGTAACGCTTGCCGTTCACACTCTGTTCCAGTTTTCTGATTCCCGATTTCCATTCCGGATGAGCCTTAAGCATCTTATAGCTCGAAACATGCGTACTCATCCAGTTGATGTTCACGGTCTGAACGGCCGAGAAAGGAGGATTGGGTGCAATATTCTTCACGATTCCCTCGCGCTCGTTTGCATCCATCCAAATCGTGAAATAATGCTGGCGCTTCACATAGGAAATCTCTCCGCCCACATAACGCACATTTCGGAGATGTTCACAGAAAGCCGAGAAAGAAGTCTCGTTCTTCTTGGCGCACAGGGTGAGTGCCGTAACCATCTCTACGTATGTGGTGCAGTCCAGCTCACGGGTGTTCACGATGAGCACCTCTTCCTTCGTCCGGTCCAGCGTGCCGCCCACATAAGGAACGCCCGCCATCTGCTTGCCGAACCAGAGCATCCAACTGGCTGGTTTCTTCTTCATCGCCCTTGCCTGCTGCAGCAGTCCTATAATCCGCAGACTGTCCTGCCGCTGATAAACCACATTCACCCTGGCTTCTCCCGGAACAGCCAGCAGACAAGCCAGCAGAACGGCTGCCATTTTCGTAAATATTTTCATCTCTTCTCTTTTTATATGTTAATGATGACGTTTCCTGCCGAAGTTCACACCCACATAAATATTGAGTGAGCCAAACGAATTGTTGGTAGAAAACTGTTTTTTCTTATAGTTGTAGGAATGGATGATGGTGCTGGCGCCCGCGTACCAATGCGTGTTGTTCCACACAATACCGAAGCGGCCTATTCCATCCAGGTTCACATTTTTGAAACTGAAGTTGGTAATGTCCAGATGTTCCCTTTCATTATCCGATTTCGAGCTGTTGTAAGCCACACCTACCGAGAGCGAAGCGTTGAAGAGCCAGTTCTTGGCGAAAACCCAGTTGTAAGCATAGCCGCAGGTTACGTTCACATCGCTGTATTTCACCTTACTGAACATCAGCGAACTGTCTATCTTGGCTTCCGGAGTTCCCCCGTTTGTCAGATTTTTGTTCAGCCGTTCATCTACAAGATTGGTCAGTTTATCCCAGTTCACCTCCAGTTCATGCTCCGTGTAACCGATTCCCAAAAGCATGGAACCGGCACTTCTCCGCTGCACCGTACTCTGCGAATAGGCGGCAGGATAAGAGAAGCGGCGATGGTTGAAGATGTAATAAAGATTGAATCCCTTGATGCTCGATTTGAAACCGTCGAAAGGTGCCTTGCGGATAGGGTTACAATCGATGTGCTCACCCAGATTCATCCGCAGAACATGATAGTCATTTCCCGTCTGTCGCCAGAACAGGTCTATTCCCAGCAGACTGCTGTAGAGGCTCAGGTCAAACTCCTTTTTATTAGTGTGGTTATTCCTGAAATTAATGTGCTTCAGGTCAAACGTATAACCCAGAAACACCCATCGCCAGCCCAGATAAGGGCCCAGGCGGTAAGAAGGATCAGGCGAGAAGGAAATGCTCTGTCCTTCGCTGTTTCTGAGCGTATATTCCTCGTAGGTATTGGTGTTCTGCAGCATCACCGTATAATTGTAATGCTGGTCTTCGATATAAGCCGAATCCGTACTGTTGAATTCTCTGAAGAACCGGGTGAACACATCTCCCACCTGATGGAAGAAGGTTTTGCGATGGCGCTCTTTCACGAGGCTGTCCTGGGAATTGGACATGAACATCGTCTTGTTGAAGAGCGTTCCCAGCATGGTAGAATCCACGGGCTCCCCAGCCCTTGCCGAAGTGCAGGCAAGGGAACAGATAAATCCTACTATACAGAAACATCTCTTCATAACTTACGCTCTAATCCTGATGATGATTTTGTAAAAAAATCAGTTCTTCCACAATACTCGGTCCAGCACCCAGTTGACAGCCGTAGCCGAAACGCTGGTGCAGTCGCATGTTCCTATTCCCTGCAGATGCTGAATCACACTCTTGATGAGCGGCAGCTGCACATAAGGCGGATTCGGAACCGTAATCAAGTTCTTTCCTTCGCTCGTAATCACTTCTATCGGCTGGTAAGTGAACACCGAGAATGAGAGCGAACCTTTCTCGCCAATCACCTCGATGCAGTCTTCCTTCGCACTCTCATGTCCCACGAAGCACCAGCTTCCGCTGCCCGGAATTCCGCTCTCAAAGAAGAAGCACGCCGAGAGCGTATCTTCAGCCTGATAAAGATGCACTCTGTTGGCAGGATAGCCGTGCGCACGGGTAATCACACCAAACAGATTCTGGAGCAAATCTATCTGATGAGGAGCCAGGTCGTAGAAATAGCCGCCGCCCGCAATATCCGGCTGCAGTCGCCAAGGCATTTCCTTGCCGCTCTGAAAGTCGAGATCGCGCGGAGGAACCGAGAAGCGCACCTGAACATTCACCACGTTACCGATGGTTCCGCTCTCGATAATCTCCTTTACCTTCTGGAAGTAAGGAAGATAACGGCGATAGTAAGCTACGAAGCAGGGAACACCCGTCTGCTCGCTGATGCGGTTGATGCGGATGCAGTCGTTGTAGCTCGCTGCCAGCGGTTTCTCTATATAGCAGGGTTTGCCCGCATGCATCGCCATGATGGCGAAGGTGGCGTGAGAAGAAGGTGGCGTGGCGATGTAAACAGCATTCACATCGGGATCTTCTATCAATTCCGATGCATCCGTGTACCATTTGCGCACATGATGGCGCTCAGCATAGCTGCGTGCCTTGTTCTCGCTTCGGCTCATAACAGCCACCACCTGCGAACCCTCCACTTCGTTGAAAGCCGGTCCGCTTTTCTTTTCGGTTACTTCTCCGCAGCCGATAAATCCCCAGTTTATCTGTTTCATTCTCTATTGGTTTATTCTCTCCCGAAAGATTATTCTCCGGCGAGCGATTTGTTGATTTCGTCAATATAGTCGAGCACCTCGTCGCGTCCCATCTTCTTTTCACTACTGGTAATGAAATAAGGTGGAAGTGCTTCCCAGCGGTCTTCCAGCGCATGCATCCATTTCTCCGCATTCATGCGAGCCTTGACCGGACCCAACTTGTCGGCCTTGGTAAAGACGATGCAGAAAGGAACGCCGCTCTCGCCCAGCCAGTCTACAAACTCGCGGTCTATCTTCTGCTGGTCGTGGCGCACGTCGATGAGCACAAAGACATTAGCCAACTGCTGGCGCTGCAGAATATAACTGCTTATCATCTGTTCCAGCTGCTTCTGTACGGTCTTCGAACGCTTGGCGAAACCATAGCCAGGAAGGTCAACCAGATACCATTCGTTGTTGATGATGAAGTGGTTGATAAGCAGCGTCTTACCCGGTGTGGCTGAAGTCTTAGCCAAACCCTTGTGGTTGCAGAGCATATTGATGAGGCTCGATTTTCCCACATTACTTCTGCCGATGAAAGCATATTCAGCCTTCGTATCTTTCGGACACATGCTCACTCGTGGAGCCGATATTGTAAATTCTGATTTCTTAATTTCCATTTTTTCTCTTTATTATTTTTATTATTTTCAAGTTTCGCAAGTGAGCTCCACACGCCCTTTCAGGGCGAGAGGCGTTAGAACTTTTGTGCCTTCAGCCCGTACTTCTAAGTCTAGAGCATTTCAGCCAGTTCCAGCCATCTCATTTCCTTCTCATCAAGTTCATCCTTGATTTCAGGCAGGCGCTTGCTTTTCTCCGTCAGTTCCTCAACCGATAGATTTCCGCTGCAGAGTTCCTCTTCCAGCTTCTTCTGTTCCTCGGTCAGCGCGTCTATTTCCTGGGTCAGCTGCTCATATTCGCGCTTCTCCTTGTAGCTCATCTTGCGCTTGTTCTCAAAATTGGCGTCGCGCTTGGCCGTGCCAGCTCCGTCGCTTTCTGCCGTTGCATTTCCGCTCTTTGCCGGTTTCGCCTGTTCTGCCTCGTCCTTCGCCTGCATCCGGCTCCATTCCCTGTACTGCGTATAGTTGCCTGGGAAATCCTGTATTTCGCCTTCGCCCTTGAAAACCAGCAGATGGTCAACTACCTTGTCCATGAAATAGCGGTCGTGGCTCACCACGATGACGCAACCCGCAAAATCCTGAAGATATTCTTCCAGTACCTGCAGCGTCTGGATGTCGAGGTCGTTGGTCGGCTCGTCCAGCACCAGGAAGTTCGGATTCCTCATCAGCACCGTACAGAGGTAAAGCTTGCGCTTCTCGCCGCCGCTCAGCTTGTAAACGTAGTTGTGCTGCTCCTCGGGCGTAAAGAGGAAGAACTGCAGAAACTGCGAAGCCGTCATGTGCTTGCCGCCGCCCAGGTCTATGTAATCGGCAATCTCCGTAATCACGTCAATCACCTTCTGGTCTTCACGGAATTTCAGTCCCTCCTGCGAGAAATAGCCGAAGCGAACCGTCTCACCGATGTCAAACTTGCCGCTGTCGGGCTGAACCTCGCCCAGCAGCATCTTGATGAAGGTCGATTTTCCCGTTCCGTTATTACCCACAATGCCCATCTTCTCAAAGCGGGCAAAGTTGTAGTAGAAGTTGTCGAGAATCACCTTCTTCTGCCCCCTGTCGTCGAAAGCCTTGCTCACATACTGGCATTCAAAAATCTTCGAACCTATATAAACGGTAGAAGCCTTCAGCCTTACCTGCCTGTCTTCTATGCGCTGCTTCGCCACCTTCTCCAGCTCATAGAAAGCATCCTCGCGGTATTTCGCCTTGTGTCCGCGCGCCTGAGGCTGGCGGCGCATCCAGTCGAGTTCCCTGCGGTAGAGATTCTTCGAGTGCTGAATTTCGGCTCTCAGATTGTCCATTCTCTCCTGCCTCTTCTCCAGATAATAAGCATAATTGCCGCGGTAGGTGTAGATGGTGCGGTCGTCGAGTTCCAGAATCGTATTGCACACCTTGTCCAGGAAGAATCGGTCGTGCGTAACCATGAAGATGGTCTTGTTGCCGCGGTTCAGATAACCCTCCAGCCACTCTATCATCTCCAGGTCCAGGTGGTTGGTCGGCTCGTCCAGCATCAGGAAGTCGGGTTCCGTTATCAGCACATTCGCCAGCGCCACTCGCTTCTGCTGTCCGCCGCTGAGCTGTCCCATCGGCTGTTCCAGGTTGGTAATGTGCAGCTGTGTGAGAATCTGTTTCGCCTTCAGCACCTTCTCCGGATCATCCTCATGATTGAAGCACGCCTGCAGCACACTTTCCTCCGGATCAAACTGCGGCGACTGCTCCAGATAGCCCACCTTCAAATCGCGTCGGTAGATGATGTCTCCGCTCTCGTGTCCCTCTTTATCCATCAGCACCGACATGAGCGTAGACTTTCCCGTGCCGTTTCTCGCCACGAGTCCCACTTTCTGTCCTTCAGCGATAGAGAAGGAAATATTATCAAAAAGAACCTGTGCACCAAAGCGTTTGGTGAGGTTTTGAACGTCTAAATAGGGTATTTGACTAGCCATTTTTATTTTTTTTGTGCAAAGATAGGCAAAATATTTGGCAGAAACAAATTTTTTAATTATCTTTGCACACGAATTTATCAATCAATACCGTGTTTCCATTCAGAAACGCGACATTTCAGAAAGAAAATCATTAATATACAATATATAATATATGTATAGCAAAGAAGAATTACAAGCAAAGAGTGTCGTTCAGTTGAAGGACATTGCCAAGGAACTTGGAGCCAAGGTAAAGAAGAGCGATAACAAGGGAACTATCGTCTACGCCATTCTCGACGCCCAGGCAGAACAGCCAGCTTCTGAAGCAGCCCCTAAGCGCAAGCGCACCCGCATTGCAACCAAGAAAGAAGACCGTGTTTATTCCGTACACGGCAATGAAGGAGAGAATTTCGACGTGCAGAAGAACCAGGTATTGGGTCCTAACGGCGGCGAGACTGCTCCTCAGGCTATGAGCGAAACAGCCCCAGCCCCAGCGGTTGAGGAAGAAATCCAGTTCAGTCCGGCAGAGCAGAGTTTACAATCAGCAGCCCAGAAGCAGACTCTAAACCAATCAGGCGAAGACATCGAGGCTCAGGTACTTGCCAACTTCCCGAAACACCGCGGCAGAAGAAGCAAGGCTGAACTCGAAGCTATTGCAGAAGCCAGAGCAGCTGCCATCAGAAAGCATCAGGCGGTAAAAGCCGAGCTAGAAGCGCAGATGGCGAAAGATGCACAGGAGACGGCTAACCAGCAGGCTGCTACTGAGGCAGAACAGCCGGAAGAGGCAACAGCCGATAACCAGCAGACTACTCCTGAGCAGGCAGCACCTGAGCAAGCTGCCGTTCCTGAAGAGCAGTTCTCTGCCGGAAACGCTGAGAGCGCTAACATCAGCGGCGATTTGCAGGCGATGCTCCAGGCTAAGATGAATGCACAGAACACAGCAGCAGCTCCAGCTCCGGCAGCAGCTCCAGCTCCAGCTGAGGAGGCAAAGGAACAAGCTACTGAAAAAACTGCAACCGATAAGAAACAGGAGTCAGCTCCTATCCACTATACTGAAGGTATGAAGGTAGAACTCGATGCAGACGGAACCTGGAAGGGTGATCCGGGCGATGGAACCGATTTCATCCCGGTAGTCGACATTCCTATCGAAGACCAGGCTGCCATTCCTACTGTCGACATCTTCGACCGTCCTACCACTCCGCAGACTTCTCACCAGCACACACCTGCTGCTGCCCCTGCAGCCAAGAACAAGCAGGAAGCACCAGCCTACGATTTCAGCAATCTCGTGAAATCCAACGGTGTGCTCGAAGTGATTTCAGAGGGCTACGGATTCCTGCGCAGCAGCGATTACAATTACCTTTCTTCACCAGACGATGTTTATGTAGCATCCAGCTTCGTCAAGAAGTTCGGTCTGAAGACTGGCGATGTCATCGAGTGCAAGGTGCGTCCGCCTCACGAAGGCGAGAAATACTTCCCGCTCACCAGCATCATCAAGATCAATGGCCGTGACCCGTCAGAGGTTCGTGACCGTGTTCCTTTCGAGCACCTCACCCCACTCTTCCCTGATGAGAAGTTCAATCTCTGTGGCGACCGCCGCACCACCAATCTCAGCACCCGCATCGTAGACCTCTTCTCGCCAATCGGTAAGGGTCAGCGTGCGCTCATCGTGGCTCAGCCTAAAACCGGTAAGACCATCCTCATGAAGGATATTGCCAACGCCATCGCAGCCAACCATCCTGAGGCTTACCTCATGATGCTGCTCATCGACGAGCGTCCTGAGGAGGTTACCGACATGGCACGCACCGTGAATGCAGAGGTTATCGCCTCTACCTTCGACGAGCCAGCAGAGCGCCATGTCAAGATTGCCGGAATCGTGCTCGAGAAGGCTAAGAGAATGGTAGAATGCGGACACGATGTTGTCATCTTCCTCGATTCCATCACCCGTCTCGCCCGTGCCTACAACACCACAGCTCCTGCATCTGGTAAGGTGCTCACCGGTGGTGTAGATGCAAACGCCCTCCAGAAGCCTAAGCGTTTCTTCGGTGCTGCGCGTAACATCGAAGGCGGCGGTTCGCTCACCATCATCGCTACTGCCCTCATCGATACAGGTAGTAAGATGGATGAAGTCATCTTCGAGGAGTTCAAGGGAACCGGTAACATGGAGTTGCAGCTCGACCGCTCACTCAGCAACAAGCGCATCTTCCCTGCTGTCAACCTCATTTCTTCGTCTACCCGTCGCGACGATCTGCTGCAGGACAAGACAACGCTCGACCGCATGTGGATTCTGCGCAAGTATCTGTCAGATATGAACGCTATCGAGGCGATGAGCACCATCCACAAGAACATGCAGCATACTCGCAACAACGACGAGTTCCTGCTCTCTATGAATTCATAACCCAAGTTTAGCAAGTGGTTTAAGTACGGGCTGAAGGCCCAAAAGCTCCTAGCCCAGGGCAACGCCCTGGGTATAATAGCAATTAGCAAGGCGCCCTGTAAGGGCAAAAGCTTTGTATATTGCCCGGTATTTTAAAGCTTTTGCCCTTACAGGGCGACAGGTTTGCGTCCGTAATTACCCAGGGCGATGCCCTGGGCTAGGAGCTTCTGCCCTTTCAGGGCGTGTGGAGCAAAAACTAGTATATAAATGAAGAGAGATTTGAAAGAGAAGGGCAAGTTCCATTTCCGGGATTTGCCCTTCGTGCTTTTTTACTGTTTAAAATCATTAAAAAAATATCCCATTTCATTTTTTATTCGTATCTTTGCTAATCTTAAACACAGAGGGGCGCAAAGCCCAAATATAAATAATGTATAACTTAAAATCAAAAGAACCATGAGCAAATATTTTGCAGAATCAGAATTGATTATCAATGAAGACGGAAGCTGCTTCCACCTTCATCTTCGCCCGGAACAAGTGGCTGATAAAGTAATCCTCGTTGGCGACCCAGGTCGCGTAGCCCTCGTAGCCTCCCATTTCGATGAGAAGGAATGCGAAGTTTCAAGTCGGGAATTCCACGCCATCACCGGCACATATAAAGGTAAGCGAATCACCGTGCAGAGTACCGGAATAGGATGCGATAATATCGATATCGTAGTCAACGAGCTCGATGCGCTGAAGAACATCGATTTCAAAACCCGCACCGAGAAACCTGAGCACACCACGCTCACCCTCGTGCGCATCGGAACCTGCGGCGGTCTGCAGCTCAACTGCCCTGCCGGAACCTTCGTAGCCTCGCAGAAGAGCATCGGTTTCGACGGACTCATCAACTTCTATGCCCGTCGCAACGAAATCTGCGACCTCGAAACAGAGGCAGAATTCAAGCGCCAGGTAAAATGGAACGACCAGATTGGCAACCCATACTGTGTAGACAACAATCCGGAACTGCTCAACCAGATAGCCGGCGATGATATGGTACGCGGAATCACTATAGCCTGTGGCGGTTTCTACGGACCTCAGGGCCGCGAACTCCGTGCCCCACTTGCCGACCCGGAACTTAATCAGAAGATTGAAGCATTCGAGTATAACGGTCTGCGCGTCAACAACTTCGAGATGGAGAGTTCAGCCCTCGCCGGTCTTTCTCTCCTCCTCGGTCATAAGGCATTAACCTGCTGCATGGTCATCGCCAACCGCCGTGCCCTCAGCGCCAACACCGGCTACAAGAGCACCATCGACAATCTCATCAAGGTTGTGCTCGACAGAATCTAGGTCCATTGCAGCAACACGCCCTGAAAGGGCAGAAGCTCCTAGCCCAGGGCAACGCCCTGGGTTAACAGCAAACACCCCTGTCGCCCTGAAAGGGCAAAAGCTTTAAAATACGAATCATAAATGAAGAATCAAGAAGAATGTATCTGCGCCCTGGCAACCCCAGCCGGCGGTGCTATCGGAATTATCCGACTCAGTGGCAACAACGCCATTACCCTCACCGACAAAATCTTCCAGTCTGCCAACGGCAAATCCCTGGAAGAAGCCAAGCCCTACACTCTGCATTATGGCGAAATCAAGGATAAGGATGGCAACACCATTGATGATGTACTGGTGAGCGTGTTCCGTGCACCCCACAGTTATACAGGCGAGAACTCCACCGAGATTTCCTGTCATGGCAGCCGATACATTCTTCAGCAGGTTCTCCATCGCTTTACGGAGGTAGGATGTCGCCAGGCAGAACCGGGCGAATACACCCGTCGTGCCTATCTCAACGGCAAGATGGACCTCTCTCAGGCAGAAGCCGTAGCTGATCTCATCGCCTCTACCAACAAGGCAACCCACAAGATGGCGCTCAGCCAACTGAAGGGTCATTTCAGCAACGAACTCTCCCTCCTTCGCGAAAAATTATTAAAGATGACTTCGCTCCTGGAGTTGGAGCTCGACTTCAGCGACCACGAAGAACTGGAGTTTGCCGACCGCAGCGAACTCCAGGAACTAGCCGAAGAAATCAATCACAAGATTACCACCCTCGCCCACTCCTTCGAAACCGGCAATGCCCTAAAGCAGGGAGTAGCCGTAGCCATCGTAGGCAAGACGAATGTGGGCAAGAGCACCCTGCTCAACCGTCTGCTCCACGAGGAGAAGGCAATCGTGAGCGACATTCACGGAACCACCCGAGACGTAATCGAAGACACCACCCTCATCGACGGAATCACCTTCCGCTTTATTGACACAGCCGGAATCCGCAAGACGGATGATGTGGTAGAAAACATCGGAATAGAGCGCACTTTCCAGAAGATGGAAGAGGCGAAGATAGTAATCTGGCTATTAGATGAGCAGCCGTCAGCCTCAGAAATCGAGGAGATGAAGCTGAAGAACCAGGGCAAGAAGCTGCTGATAGTATTTAATAAGATGGATAAACTTGAGAATGATAAACTTGCATTCGATAAATTCACCCATTCCTGTGGCTCAGATTCCAGTGAATCAGAAGCCCCACTCTTCATCAGTGCCCGCACAGGCGAGAACGTTTCATCCCTGGAGCAGGCATTAGTAAAAGCCGCTGATATTCCTGAGATTACCGAGAACGACGTCATCATAACGAGTGCCCGCCATTACGAGGCCCTTCTCCGTGCCCATGATTCCCTCTCCCGAGTATTGGAGTCGATGGAAATGGGCATGAGCGGCGACATCATCGCCGAAGATCTGAAAATGGTATTGGAAGAGTTGGGTGAAATCACTGGCGGACAGATCAGTAGCCAGGAAACGCTAAATAATATCTTCAAGCACTTTTGCATCGGGAAGTAAGTCGTGATAAACAACGATTAATATCGACAACAAATGATAGTTAAGGTGCTCAAAATGAGCACCTTTCTTTTTAGCCTTACTATTGGTTATAATCAATGGTAAGGCTTTTTTAGCACCTTTTTGTACCGCTCTTGTACCTCCATTTTTCAAAAGTAATAATTTGAGACTCCATTTTTGGCAAATGAGTGCAAGATTGCCGAGAGTTTTGGACAATGATGGACGATGATATAAGACTATTGAAAATAAACGGAGTAATGACAGACGACTTTTTCTACAATAAATTAAGTAAAAAAGTATAAAAAGCGTACAAATGACAGCAAGCAAAGAAAGAATTCTAAAAATTTGCGAGTATTGTGGGAAGAGCTTTTATGCATCAAAATCCACAACTCGTTATTGCTCCAAGCAATGCAACAGTTATGCCAATAAGGCAGCAAGACGTGAGGAGAAAGTAAAGATGGCTGAGACTATGAGCCACCGAAAAGCTTCCGAGAAATCCATGTCTGAAATCCTCGTGAAAGAATACCTCACTATTCAAGAGGTCGCTATACTTTTGGGACTAAGCAGACAGACCATATATAATATGGTGTATAGTGGTAAGTTGCGAGCATCCAAGATTACTTCTCGTTTATCTTTAATCAGAAAGCGAGATATAGATTATCTTGTTGATAGTTTGCCATACACCACAAAAAAAAGTGCTTCAAAAGAAGTAGTTCTTGCAAACCGAGAGCTACCTGTTCCAGAATATTACTCTGCCAAGGAAATTGCAGAAGTCCACAACACTTACGAGACCGCCATCTATGAGATAGTCAAGAAAGTCAAGATTTCAAGAATATCCATACAAGGAAGAGTATATTGGAACAAGAAAGAGGTGGATGATTATTTTGCACACCTGTCTCCAGATCCAACCATCAGTGAATGGATGACTGTTATGGATATTCAACAGAAATATTGTATGACGAAAACAGCCGTATATAGTTTCGTTAGTCACAATGCTATTCCAAGAAAAATGGAAGGTAACAATGTTCTGTATTCCAAGCGTCATGTACAATTGGCAAAAGGTGAATCCGTAGAAGACCAACTTTATTATACAATACCGGAGGCCATGAAGTTGTATGGTTTAAGTCAGGACCAGCTTTATAAGCGTATCAAGAAATACGCTATTGAAAAGGTGAAGATTGGCAAGTATATCAAGATTTCCAAGCGAGATTTAGAGAAAGCTATCGGCAAGCCTAAGGTTATTTAGCGGTTATCAAAAGGTTAAGTTGTACCCCATTACATAACTCTATTATTTTGCAATCGATTTCAAAGATCTCTTAATACGGGATCATATATGAAACATAAGTATCACATTATAAAAAGTAAACATCATGGTAAATACATGTACAAGAGTTTCTCTTCGCCAAAGAGCGATTAAAAACGACCGTATTTCTCTTTATTTGGATTTCTATCCACCAGTACGCAACCCTGAGACTATGCAAATGAGTCGCAGGGAATATTTAGGTATCTATATCTATGCTCATCCAAAGAATGAGATGGAACGTGAGTTTAATACAGATATGCTCAACAAAGCAGAGGCCATCCGTTGTATCAGAACCCAATCACTCATCAATGAAGAATTTGGTTTTTTGGACAAAACACGACAGAAAGCTGATTTTTTGGCATACTTTGAGAAGATGACACATAAGAAAGATGACAAGTGGACATGTGTCTACAAGCATTTCTTCAAATTTGTTCAAGGTCATTGTACATTTGGGGATGTGACAGTGGAACTTTGCAAAAAGTTCAGAGAGTATCTTCTGAATGCAAATCAGTTGAATCGAACAAAACAAAAGGTATCTCTCAACTCTGCAGCAGGTTACTACTCTACTTTCCGTGGTCTCTTAAAAATCGCCTATCGTGACAAGTGGCTGCGTGAGAACATCAATGACTATCTGGACAAGATTGAGCCACAAGATGTAAAGAAGGAGTTTCTTACCCTTGATGAAGTAAAGCAGTTGGCAGCTACTCCTTGCGATATACCTGTACTGAAGTCTGCCTCCCTCTTTGCTTGCCTCACAGGATTGCGAATCAGCGACATCTTAAAATTGCGTTGGGAAGACTTCGAGATAGCTCCCGACCAAGGCTATTGCTTGCGTATTCGTACCCAGAAGACTCAGACCGAGGCAACCTTGCCTATCAGCAACGAGGCATACGAACTATGTGGTGAACCAAGCACGGGTATCGTGTTCAAGGGATTGAAGCGCAGCATGATTAACCATCCCCTTAAAGCATGGTTGAAGAAGGCAGGAATCACCAAGCCATTTTCATTCCATTGCTTCCGGCACTCGTATGCAACAATCCAAATCGCCTTAGGCACAGACATTTACACGGTTTCGAAGATGCTTACCCATAAGAATGTAAGCACAACACAGATATATGCCGACCTCGTGAACGCAAAGAAAAGAGAGACAGCAAATAAGATTTCTCTTAAATAAATTCATTGCATTCATTTCATGGTGCCCGATATTGAAAAAATGTTCAATATCGGGCTTTTTAGTTAAAGGCTCCTAAAAGTTTTACGTGAGTTATGCGTGACTCACGTGTCAGTTTCTGCAGTTTTTCCTATTTTTGCGCCACAAATGATTAATAATACGCAATATGAAACAGTTTAAAAAAGAATTTTTGACACAACATTTATTGGTTTTGTGTGCAATGTCTATCATTGGTGCACTTGTTCGCAACGAAGCTATGCAATATGGTGTAGACACCTTTAGCTGCAACTTGACGTTCGTTATCTCAACCACCATACTGATGGTTGTTTATCTCCATGCATTAGATAGTATCGTACGATTGCTTGCCCCATGGTTTAAGCATATCTTTTGTAATACAGTAAACAATACAGAAAGAAAGCGTCTGTCTTCTATTGCCATCAATGAAACAAATACATATGACGAGGGGGAAGAGCTAAACCTGGAAGATGTAACTTTCGTCTATGAAGATGAAGCCTCTTCTTGTATTACAAGCTATGAACAGTTGAGACAGGAAGCATTGGAAGACAAAGCCAAAAAGGAAAAGGTCTTGTTAAACTCAGCTATCGATTATACCAGAAGAACTTTTGCTGCCTACATGAAAGAGGAGCATTTGAACCAACTTTGTGACAACATCGCTATTTTCCAGTGTTGTGCCTCTACACACATGAGACATCATTCATTGATTGTTGACAAGGCTATTCGTACTATAGACTTAATGCATTATGCTTGGAATATAGGAAACCTTTTCAAGAAGAAAGGCATTGATACAGCAACCTTTATAAAACAAGTTTTTGCTGATGCGCTGGTTGATGTGGAAATATCCACTATTATGAGGAAGTTAAGAATGGAAGGTACCTGCATCATAGAATTACTACCAAGCTTAGATGTTCAAGGCGGAATCAAGACACATTATTGTTGCTGATAAGCATTGAGCAGTTATTCAGAGGTTATATCTCAGTGATATTTAACCCCATTACATAACTCATTTACTTTGTACCCGAATAATAAAAAATGAACAGATATGATAAATGAAAGTATCACCTTTGATAAGTTACCACAAGCGGTATCTTATTTAACAGAACAAGTTATCGAGTTGAAGCAAATGGTATCAGCACTTCAACCTACATCATCAGCAAATAACCATATATTGGTTGAGATTGATGAGGCTGCTATTATTATAATGAAGTCGAAGCCAACCATTTATCGATTGGTTAACCAAGGCATTCTGCCATCCTATAAAAAAGGTAAGAAGCTATACTTCTATAAGGATGAGCTGCTTGCATGGATTGAGAATGGTCGAAAAGCTACCAAGGAGCAGAACCATTCTGAAATGCTAAAAGCCATGCAAGGAGGAATGAAGCGCAAACCCAAGTCAATGTATAATTTTTAACTCTATGCCAAATGACAGCTTTAAATAACAATAAGGAAACTTCCATCAATCCAATGATTATCATGGATAAGGCTATTGATATGAGTACTCGCCTATCAGGTAGCCAGTTTCCCGTAAGCATCTTTCCTGCCAAGATTCAGAGAATCATCAAGGAGGTACACGAATGCCACAGTTTTCCTACCGACTATATATCAGCAGCCATACTCACTGCATTGGCTGTTGGTATCGGCAACACGCACTTGGCACAGATGAAACAAGGTTGGCTTGAAAGTCCTATCTTATACATGGCTCTTATCGGAAGACCAGGAGCCAACAAGAGTCACCCACTTAGCTTCGCTATGAAGCCATTCCTCGATTACGACTATGAGCAAAACAAGTTGTTCGAGGAGCAATACAGTAAGTTTGAGGAAAAGATGTGCATGTCTCGCAAGGAACGCATTGAAAATGGAGAGGATGGATTTCCGCAAGAACCTGTACGCAAACGTTTCTTGGTCTCTGATGTCACACCAGAAGGCTTGAGCTATATTCATGCGCAGAACAAGAGGGGTTTATGCCTATGGACAGACGAGCTATCTGCATGGTTCAAGAACTTCAACCGCTATAACAATGGTTCAGAGGAACAGTTCTGGCTATCTGTCTTTAGCGCCAAGACAACCATATCAGACAGAAGAAGTTCCAAGAGTTCCATCTTCATTAAACGCCCCTATATCTCAGTAATCGGAACCATCCAAAAGAAGATACTTAGTGAGTTGGCGAAAGGCGAACGCTCCAGCAACGGCTTCATCGATCGCATTTTGTTCGTCATGCCTAACCTTCAGCAGAAAGCGAGATGGAGTGACCGAGAGTTGCCCGATAATATAGAGCGAGATTGGCAAGCCATCATTCAACACCTTATTGATATGGAGTGTCCAATAAATGAGCAACAGGAAATCGAGCCTCATGTCTTATCATTCACTGAAGAAGCTAAGGCAAGGCTCTATCAATGGCAGCATCATTTCTCCGAGCAATGCGACAATGAAACAAATGATACCATTGTCAGCATCTATTGCAAGTTGGAGATATACATCATCCGTTTCTGTCTGATTATTCAATTGGCACGATGGACGTGTGGTGAATGTGATAAGGAAGCCATCGACCTGCTGAGTGTAGAGCGAGCCATCCGATTGACAGAGTATTTCAAGAACTCTGCCATATCAGTACAAAATATCCTCAACGAGAATATGCTCACCGCTCAACAACAAGCAATCGTCAACCATCTTCCTGCAACATTCACCACGGCCCAAGCTCATGATGTCGCCAAAGAGAACGACATGAAGCCAAGGACATTGGAAAGATTTCTGAATGATAACATCGGAGTCCTATTTCGCAAAGAGAAGCATGGAGAATATTCAAAGATTAACTCGTGACGGTTCTGTCGGTTTTGTCGCTTTTGACGGTTTTAATACCAAAAGCGACAAAACCGACAGAACCGCCACATAAAAAAGAAATGAAATGAGTACACATAGATTCATATTAGAGCCATACAAAGGCATCGCTACCCGACATACATGTCCAGAATGTCATAAGAAACGTAGCTTCGCCCGATATATTGACACAGAAGGGAAGATTGAGTTTCCTCCTTACGTGGGTCGCTGCAACCATGAGCAAAGTTGTGGTTATCACTTCACTCCCAAGGATTTTTTTGAGAAGAATCCCGAAAAGAATGAGACATTCACAAAGGATGATACTATTTCATATAAGAAGAGAGAAATGCCGAAGCCATTACCCACTTCTTATATAGACGAGAACATCATGCGAAGTTCTCAGAAATGTTATGAGGCGAACAACCTTTTCTTGTTTCTATCTTCTCAATTCGGTGAAACAGCTACTCTTTCTTTGATGGAGAAATATCATGTCGGAACTTCCAAACACTGGACTGGTGCCACGGTATTTTGGCAAGTTGACAATCAAGGCAAGGTGAGAACTGGTAAGGTAATGCTCTATAATCCTGAGACAGGTAAGCGAGTAAAAGAACCATACAACCATATTTCATGGGTACACTCGCTTATTCCCCACAAGGATTTCAATCTCTGTCAATGTTTCTTTGGTGAGCATCTTATCAATGCAGTCAAGACCAAGCCCATAGCATTGGTTGAAAGTGAGAAGACAGCCTTGATAGCCTCCTACTATCTTCCTCAATTCGTATGGATAGCAAGTGGTGGTAAGAATGGTTGCTTTAACACGAAGTCGTTATCTGTTCTGAAAAACAGAGATGTGATCTTATTCCCTGATTTGGGAGCGACAACAGTTTGGCAAGACAAGCTGCCAATGATGCAAGTTCTCGGCATTCGTGCAACGCTTTTCGACTTTTTAGAGCATCAAGCCTGCGAAGAAGATAAAGCTAAAGGCTTGGACATTGCTGATTATTTGCTCAAAATCAAGCCTGCAGAAGCAAGACTTCAAGCCCTCATCAAACAGAATCCTGCCATTCGGAAGTTGATAGATGTCTTCAAACTCGAAATTGTTGACGAGCCTCAACCACGTTTCCGCACTCCTAAAAGGCAACGTGGTTTCAGACTCTGAGATGATTTGAAAAATCGAGGTATCTGACGATAGCAAGTTATGTTTTGAGTTACTCAAAACCTTTCGAGTTACTCTCGAAAGCACTTGCCTATCGGTAGATACCTCTCCAAAGTCGAGTATCTGAATCAACCTATCGGTAAGCAGAGAATTGCATATATGATGACTTACTGTCGTATAGATTCATTGATTTACTGTCGTATATATATGCATGTCATATGATAAAACGTTTTACATGGAATGAGTAGAAAAAGCCAATTTTTTCTTTCTACTATATATGTCATCGATTAATGATTCCTATTCTTGCGACAACTCCCAAGGCATACACCTACTATATGAAGATAAAGGCATTTGCTTGCCATCATACTCTTGTACGATTTGTTTGCGAAATGAAAGTCCAGAGTCATGTTCTTCCCACTTTATGCCCGTCACATAAGCCTTACCTTCTATCATTTTAATACCTATTGTATAATAAATCTTGTACCCATTACCATCACCATATGAAAGAATGAAGTCACTGCGTTCTACAAAATCCGTAGTTTTGTCTTCCCATGGTTTAACCAGCATTTCATATGGTAACCACCCTCCAGTAGGCTCTCCATTGCCTATCACATTATCATAAACCTCCTGTTTATTTTTATACTCAACAAGCAAGAGACGATCAGAGCAAATCGGAGGTATAGGAGCATCTTTCCAACTATCAAAATTAGGAGACAAAATTGCCACCCTAAAATCTTTAGCGAGCTTTAAGCTATCAACTACATCATAATTGGTTGAGATAGCAACTCCATGCCATTTATTAAATTCATCAATAGATTGAGGACTATCCTTTATCCATAATGTGTCATTACAAAATACCATGGGAAGTTTGCGTTTGCCAATGGCAGAGATTTTCATTTTTCCACCCTGTTTGGTAAGTGTATATGGTCTTTGAATATGTAGGGAATCTGTTTGCAGATGCACTATATAAACATTCTTGTCATATTTCATTTTTTCCACATACAAAGAACCAAATACACTATCATTCAGGGTATCTATATCGCACCCATATATATCAAAATTCATCCTATTAACGTCAGCAACAATATCATCACAGCAGAAGTTTTTGAGGAATGATACAAAATCGTCTTGCAAAGCTTGACAGTAGGCTTTGCCTTTAGAATCATCGACATTAACTCTTTGAGCATAATAGTCATTACAGCCAACATAAAACTTCCTGAAAAATTCCGCTATGCTGTCATTCTCAGAGGTTTCTGTGCATTGGACTTTTTGATTGCAACCACAAAGGTACAAAATGACCACCAATAATAAAATTATCTTTTTTACCATATTTTCCACCAAATAATGATTATACACAAATAAATTTCGTGCCATTAAAAGGCACATAAAGTCAAAAATAGATATGTTGCATTTCCAATTGATGGTATTCCAAGAGGAAGAGACGCTGAAACACTTCGGCATTGTTCTGTAGAAAGTGACGCATTGAAGTGAAAGCTCGCATTATTCGAATATTCACCTCAATCGCAGTGTCAGAACGTAAAACACTACTAAGCATAGCGACTCCGTTTTCAGTAAATACGTAAGGCATGTATTTCAAATGTTGTCCGCATCCTTCGTTTAAGGTCGCAATTTGCGACCTTAAACATTCGTCCTTGGTCAATTGAAACATGAAATCTTCTGGAAATCGTTTAATATTACGTTTTACCTGCTCATTAAGACGCTTTGTTTCAACGCCATAAAGTGTGGCAAGGTCACGGTCAAGCATAACTTGTTGTCCTCTAATGATTTTTATTAGAGGCTCTATATTGTCAACACCAACCAACTGGTCACTTTCTGTGGTCAGTTCGCTGTTCTCTTTTTTTTCTATTTTATCTGTCATATTTATATTCATTTTTTCAAAATCACAAATTGTGACTTTGAACATTACCATATTTAACAGCATTCAAAGGTAGTGCTTTTAGCCTTTAAGCTACTATTGCACAATCCCTTTTTGAAAAGAACGTAAAAATAATAGTTTTATTGCTGTGATTGTAGTTTTATTAACATAAAGCTCTAAAGCAGCCAAAGGAGAACAAGAGTGGTTGGAACGTAAACAGTTGGGAATGAGTAGATTTGCACAAAGTTGCCTAATCGGCATAAAGCAAGCGAGTGAGGAATATTGAAGTAGTTCAGTTACTAAATCGTGAGCCACAGTTACCTATGCAAAGCAGGTAACAATGCGGAAAGGCAACTTTGTGCATCAACGGATTTTATTGCGCTGATTCTCAATGTTTTGCGTATCAAGGAACGCTTACAAAATGATTATAGTTGCCCTATCAACGTGATTTTTATGGTTCTGCGGCACCTTCGGTTGTTGCGTTCCTCAACAAATACCTCACCAAAAGGCACATACTCGATATGTTGCACCATCTCGCCATCAAGGTTGGTGATGTAACTACTGCTACCCAAATGGTCTGGATGTTCGTGCGACCTCCAGGTTGGCTTCATACTCGTAGGCATGACCAATAGAAGTGCTAAAATTGTTGACGCAAATAGATAGTTATCAGAATACAGATTAAAGAGTATCACGACATTGTTTCAATATAATGCCGTGATACTCTTTTTTTACACGCTTGCAATTGTTTTCTTTTACTGTTCGGCTACAAGCTATTAGTTACAGAGAAATGGAAAACAGATTACCGTATTTAGAGTTATTTGATATTGTTATAATATTATGGTACTCTATACTATCTTTGAGATGTAAATATGAATACGATAAATTAGAGCTATCATAAATTTCAATATCAAAATATTTATAATCAACGGTTCTAATGGTATTGCATTTTATCCTCTGTAACATATTTCGTATTGAATCAACTTTTGAATAGTTCCATCCTAAGTTTTTCAATAATAGATTAAAATTCTTGTTATCTAACCTTTGTGAGTTAGCTTTTTGAGTGACTCTTTCTCCATTAATTACTTTTTTGCTTATTATGATAATATCAACACTATTATTTTTATCATTAATATTAAAATTAACATAATTTTCTTTTTTTAAATTTATTGGAATAGAGTTATTAAATAAATTAGTAACATCAAAAAAAAGCTCTGCATTATTTTCAAAATTATTTTTCATCCACAACACATCACGACTCTTACTGTAATCACATGATTGCAGCAGTTGTAAAAGTATTAAACCAAGTAATATTTGCATTAAATATTTCATACCTGTTATTTTAAATTTCTCTAAAGGAATGATATTCCTCAATCTGTGATTTTGAATATTCCTCCATTGCTAACTGAAACCTAAAATCAGAGGGGAACCTCTGAATGTTACGTTTGACTGCTTGGTTCAAAGTTCTTGTCTCTACACCATATGGCGTTGCCAAGTCTTTGTCAAGCATAACTTGCTGTCCTCTAATTACTTTTATTAGAGACTCTATATTATCTACAACAACCAACTGGTCACAATTTGTGACCAGTTCGCCGTTTCCTGTCTTTTCCGTTATGTCTGCCATATTTCTATCTTTATTTTTAAGGTCACAAATTGTGACCTTAAACGTGTTGTTACTTATTATTGCATTCAAAGGTAGTGCTTTTAGCCTTTAAGCCACTATTGCACAACCCCTTTTTGAAAAGAACGTAAAACCAATAGTTTTATTGCTGTAATTGTAGTTTTATTAACATAAAGCTCTACAGCAGCCAAAGGAGAACAAGAGCAAGGAAGCAGTGGAGACCAACAAGGACATCGAGCAGTTGTTGCTTTCCATCCAAAAGGCTTTCGATGTGCTTGTGGAAAAGAGAACGGACTTACCTGTTCCTACCATTCGGGACGACACTCGTTCGCCAGCCTCATTACGCTGGAGGCAGGTGTGCCGATGGAGACCATCTGCAAGATGCTCGGTCACAAAGATGTGAAGATGACGCAGCGGTATGCGAGAGTGACCCAAAAGGAAGCGCATCCTTCGTTTCACTTGTCACAACGTTGTTTTCTTTCATTTGCACGTCTCCTCGAAATAGTACTATAAAACAATATAATCAATAAAATTATTACATGGATAGATGTAAATAATACCAGATAGAACCACCACGTAAACGCTGCTCCACCAGCCCCTTTATAGATCATTAAGTAGTACAAAGGAAATGAATAACCAACAAACACAATGGCATTTATTGAACATTTTTTGTGACTAATAAAAATCCATTCTATTAGTAGCAATATTATGCATATTAAAGAAATAGCATATAGGATTATATTATCATTCATATTTTAAATTATTTTACAAACCGTTTTGTATAGCTTTTAAATACATGTACTCACATATATAAACAAGCAATCCTAAGCCTATATATAAGAATCTCTCATAAGGCATAGATGAAACGCCCCACCAATTATATACAAAAAACAACAGAAATGCTATGCTTAATGTACCAAACAAGATTCTATTAAACTTATTACTACCATAGACCATAAATGTAAAGATATAACCTACAATATATAACATATCATTATAAATATACAATAAGCTTAGTGCTATATCAGTTTTACCTCTAAAAAACACATGGAATATATGTGATATAATAATGTATGCAACCAATCCTATTATTATAGAATATATTTTTTGTTGTTTCATATCTTATTCCTCTTATTTTTTCTTTTTGATAGTGTACTATCTACATTCATCCACAAACTTACCATCGGTTCATAGTACCTCGCCCCATAGTAATACAATCCAGTCTCCTCATCGAATTCCTTCGCATTGAAAAGATAAGGCGTATTCCAAATGTTGTTGCGCTCCTCAACGAACACTTCTCCGAAAGGAACATACTCGATATGCTGCACCACCTCGCCGTCCACATAGTCGTAGCCGTATGACTTGTAGCCATGAACCTTTTCAAGCTGACCACCGAGATTGTAAGAGTAAGTAATCTTCTCCTCGTCTGGATAAATCATCCCTAACCCGTAGTGCTTGGATTTTATATGGAAAAACTTTCAAAGATACAAGGGAAATATCCTCTGATAAGCCCTGGCGAATTTTAAGGCGGTTTATAGCCTTGTTTTGTTGATACTTTCATACGTCTTTATTTTATGTTTTATCTAAAGAACGATAGACATTTGTTTATTCTCATGCTACAATTCTTGTTATTTATTCCATAGTTACCTTATCCTTTTTCAAAGCTAATCTTTCACTTAAGATTTCCTTGACATACTTGGCGAGAAGTTGACTATTGTCTTTTACATCAAATGCCATAAGGCTCTGTTCATGACAAGGAGTCATTCCTCTACCATCATCAGCTTGTTGCCAAAGTTCTAAATGAATTATGCCTGTTTGAACATTCAACTTTACTATGCAAGCCACGGATTGTTGATAGTAACTTTTCAACGAACGTTCTTTAATAAACTTCAGATAAGCGGATGTGGAATTTATTGAAGTTCGTATGACCATACTACTTTTACCCAAACAGAAAAATATCGCATTGGCCAATTCTTCCTCGGATGCTGTAGCAGGAAGAAAGATAATTGGTTTATCTTCTACTTGGCATCCCTCAAAAATCCGATAGAGAGTTATCACCTTGAAACCTTTTGATGAAAAGGAAATGCAACAAGACTTTTTTCTATGGGAATAGAGAAGTTTGCAAAGCCAAAATTTTATTCTTTTACACATAAACATAGTGAATTCATATAGAAAAATTTGATATGGTGTTTTCTATTCTTATCGTCTCCTGTTTAAATGCTCCAATTAGGGCATATTTTATAGGAATTTTTCTTTCAACAACAGTCTTCATCTTGACTATATCAGCTTTTGTTAGAAAGAATATTTGCTGCTTGCTTTTATAATTAAGGCTCATATTGTCCATTTTGTTTTCTGCCTTTTTCTTCCACCTGTACGCCAAAACGAAAGCAATGGCAACGGCTAGTATTACGATAAACAATGTCTGTTGCATAATCATTTTTTTTGTATGTCTATTATAACAATAGTTCGTTAAAATTTGAGATAATGGCTAAGCAGCTTTACGTTGCCAGCCAAAGAGTTCTTTGATAGTATGACTAATTAACTTTCGGTTCGGTATTCTCCGACACTTGTTGAAAATTAATTTAGCGATGTATGTGCTTGCCATAATCTCCTTGAAAGAAGCCATGGAATACGGCAATTCATTTTCCTTCATCATCACTTTCGCAACATTCTGTGATGCGAATGATGCATTATAGGAAAAGTCCAACTGGTTCTTGTGTCTTGCTTGGCAATGCGTAAGACCAGTATATTGCTTTGCATCGCGAAAACAAAACTCTATTTGGAATCTTGAGCGGTATGTGCGCAACACTTCCTCACCCGACATGGATGTCTTTGTTGAGAAGAAAAGCTTGTGTTTTCCGTTCGGCATAACCCAAATGACAAGGCGCACTTTCTGCTTCAATGCCTTTGAATAGGCTATGAGTGTGTAGGCTGTGCCTTCAAGTCCTTCAATATGCAACTCTGCCATACGTGTGAGGTCAAGTTTCTTGTAGTTGATTTTTCCGTCAAGTGTCTTGGGACGTCCAGGCTTATTGGAACGAGGTCCCGTATACACATAATATAGGCTCGCAGTATCCCTGAAGCGGCTGACAAGATGGAAACCGCACTCTTTGATTCCGTCCACAAACGGACGGATAGAGAAGAAAGCGTCAGCGACAACAATATCGGTGACCTTCAACAAATCCTTCTTATAACGCTTGATGACCGCTATGTAATGTTGCACGAGAGTCATGTTACGCATTTTCAATTCTCCAGTAGATGGAGTCTGATGGGCGCGCAGCATCATGCAACTGTTGGCATGGACATCGACAAGTGCAAGCCCCATGATTTCAAGCCCATGCTTCATGGAACTTGCACAACCGGACCAGAAAGTACCGATATGCGGAGTCTTCTTACCCGACTTGCTGATGTAGCTCGGATCGATGGCTATAGCCAATAGACCATCCATATTCAAGTAACGTCGGCATAGGGCAAGGTTGAACTTCACCCAGTCTATGCATTTAGCACGACCACGGTTGAAGTTCGTTCTGTAGGTCTGCTCACAATGGGTGCCGTAACGCTCCATTTGAGTGAAATTTATCTTTCTTTGTATCGTCATGTACAATAAAAGTATTTCCAAGAGTAGACTCTCGAAAGTTTTGCTTAACTTTGCAGATGAACTTTTGATAGCATCTCTGCATATTTCCGTATATTGGTTGAGTGGTTCTGATGTCATATAACTTTGAGCTTAGAGAACTATAAAGTTACTGATAATCAGCCACTTAACCAAATTTTATTAGTTATATTACGTTAATTAACTCTCTCATTTTCAATCGATTACATAAGAATTAACAGAGTATTGTTATAAAAATCTGCGTAAAAATATAATTAAGAATATCACAAAAAGAATAAAGCCACATCCCCATGCCCGATTTGACATTTCATTCTCAAAATTAGATAATTCTGATGTTTTCTTCGATTTACTACCTTCATAAAGGGTTCGGTAAGAAATCTTGCGATGCCTTACAAAGCGTAGCCATAGATAGCGTAAGCCTGTACCGATACGAAGAATAATAATATTCCTCAAATAATATCTGAAAAGTTCTTCCATACTCAATAGAAACTCTGATTTTTTCTTATTCCCTGTTTATTCTTTCCACCAATTCGTCTGGTGTAAGTATCTCCATCTTGGAGAAACCAAACCACTTTTTGCCTAAGTCCTTAATGGATGCACCTATGTGATATACACAGTTCGCTGCTCTCCTTTTTTCTATTTTATCTGTCATATTTATATTCATTTTTCCAATATCACAAATTGTGACCTTAAACATTACCATATTTAACAGCATTCAAAGGTAGTGCTTTTAGCCTTTAAGCCACTATTGCACAACCCTTTCTTTGAAAAGAACGTAAAATCAATAGTATTATTGCTATGATTGTGTATTTTTAATCGCTTAACTCGTTGCATCGTATTTACCCCTTAAACGGATGATTTCCCGACAACAGGAGTCGATAACATTACAATAAGCCCACAAAAGGAAGAACAGATATATGATTTGTCTGGAAAAAAGGTAACAAGCATAGAGAACGGACGCATATATATTATTAATAATAGGAAAAAGGTAATATCTACAACTCATTAAAAAGAAAAAATATTAGAAAGGAATTATGGAAAGCGATATTTGCCCATAATTCCTTTTATTTTTATATGACCCCACCAACTCCAATTGGATATAATCAAAACGGTACGACCGGTTTCCAGAAATCGCTAATTTGATTTAGTTTCAAGTTTCTCTTCCAAACATTAGCTTTAATAAAATGCTCTTCATAAACAGCCCTGTCTCGCTCTGGATAAATGTTCCCTTTCCAATATTGTCTCAATTCGGCAACCTTAATGAGATGTCCATTGGTGCATACATATTTTGCATATTCGTTCTCTGCGGAAGAAACATACACTCTTGAAAGAATACACTTGTATTTGTCGCTGATTTTGGGGTTTGGAATATCTTTGAATTCTTCAATTTTGTCATAATGCTCAGTATTAGGATTCCACACGCAGGCATCAAAATATTCTGTGCCAGAAGCACCAAAGCTACCCAAATAAAACAGCACATCTTCTTTTATACCGTCAAAATTCAAGTCAGTCAACAGACAACTATCAATACGTTCTTCATTTGGTACAAGATCATCATCTTCAGGATATTTGTATCCGAAGCGATGAATGGTCTTGTCGCCACGTTTTATAATCACTCCATAATCAACATCGTCAACCTCATGCTCTATCATAAGGCTTAGAGTGTCGTCATTACTTCTCATAGAAGAATCAGAAGTTGCTTCTTTCTGTGGAACACATTTCGTTTTATTCTTATTGCATCCCCATACTACAAGAAAACTACAAAAAATGAGTAGAATAAAAACTATCTTTTTCATACTTCTTTTTATTTTTATTGCGACAAAGATATAAACCGCTTCCTTCCTGACTGTAATCGGAATGAGATATTATCACGTTCCAATTGCGCACAGGTCGAAAGTGTGGCTATCATTATCGGGGCAAAGAGGGACGGACTTCCTTCATCGTCCAATAATGTAAGCTGTTCCTTTTGAATGTAGAGGTTAATGCCACAATGTTGCAATTTATTCAGATATAAATGTAACTTACTTCTATCAATTATTTGTCCTGCTCCAATTCCTCTATTGCGCAAATGGCATGTAGCTCAACTTTCTTAATCTTAGGATATGCCGTTTTATAATAACCTGTCACATCTTTGACTATACTTTTTTGGTCATAGTAAAATGTAGCCAAAACGACTTCCGTATAATTACCAATAGGTAATAAATGCCAAACTTCGGAGTTATCAGCATTTGGTTGAATCTTAAGAATTCCATCCATGCGGACATTTCCTTTATCATCTGTAATGGTTAGTCTCTTGGTTGCATAAGGGCCAGAAGGAATATAAACACGAGTACGTATTGTATAATATTTATTGTATGAGTCTTTCTCTATGGCATCAGCTGCAATAGTTGCAGAATCCTCAGAAGAAACACCTTCAACAAAACATTTTCTATCTACCACATACATTGTTCTACTAAGTTCCCAAAGAGTCGTCCAATCTTTTACTTCAACCTTTAATACAGCAGTATTTCCATCGGAATCGGTTATGGTGATAGTGGTATTTCCTACAGAAACACCACTTACATAGATTTCTTTCTCTGCTTCATTTGTTGAGCACGAGACTTTGGCTATACTTTCATCGGAAGATGTTGCTGATAATTTGCCTTTAGCTCCATTTACATTAACTTTGCTGCTACTTTCCGTATAGGTGGTAAGAGAGGTAATCACAATCTTTTTACCAGTATTTATGTCACCAATGATTTCGTCTTGTGTGAGTTGAATACCAGAGTCATCATCACCGCAGCTTGCCAAAGATAGCAAAGCGGTTAATGCAATAAGAATCATTTTAATTTTCATACATTTCTTCAATATTAAAGGGTTATAACTATTCAATAAACGCAAAAGGAATCAAAAACTTGCATGAGATTTCAAGATTATTTTATTCCTTGTGTTATTTCATCAATACAGGCTTATTATCGTAGCCGTTCATCTTGTTTGTCACTATTGTCGTTCCAAATAACCTCTGGTTCATGTACAGTTTGCAATGGTACTTTAACAATAGAGTCAGAAGCCACTTTCTCATAGTCATTTGGTGAGTGATTGGTTTGCTCTACAAAGGTTTTCTTCTTGGAGAGACAGGCATGACGGAGCTTACTTTGTTCTACACTCTTGAATGGTGGCTGTAGGCATTTCGTAACAGTGTCAAAGACGTTATCCAAAAAGCAACTGTGGAATAATATTTTTTAAGATAATAGTTTGCTCTAATCCAATATAAATCTGTATCTTTGCAACCAGATAAGCGTTCTGTATCACAAGAAACGGAAGAGGCTGAGAAGCAATGCATTGCATTTGTTTCCAGAATCTTACAAAAAAGGCTAAAAAGAAGCGGTACAACTTCATCGCTAACAGGCTGAGAATAAACATATTACATTTGTTGTTCATTTTCTCTGCACTTGTAAAAAGGGTAGTTGTACCGTTTAAAAGATAAAAGCTTAACTATCAGCAACATCCACATGTTGCATCGGAAAGTAACCCCCTGGACAGCTCTAAAACGAACATTTTTATAACTACTTGCCAAGCCACCTACTTAGGTGTTTTTTCGTCTTAACACATTCCATTTGTAATTTGCTGAAACCAATATTTTGGTGTATTTTTGGCTCAAATATGATGCCAAGAAAAAAGACCAAACACTTTCTGCCAAAGATATGGGGTTCTACAGACATAAAAACTTGCCATCGAATCGCACTCCTTATCTCATAGACAATGTGGTAGATACAGGCAATACCGCTAAGGCAGCTATCAGAACACTTGGCTTTGGAACCGTTGCTTCATTTGCAATGAGCGATACTCTTCTACAAAAAGAAGAAATCAGATGTCTTCATCGATAACACAATTATAAAGATTGCTTTATGCCCAAACCAAGAAAGAAACAAATAAAGCCAATCGCAACTGAAATAATCTACCATTGTAAGGATTGTACTAAAAGTTACGATTGGCATAGTAAAGCTTTAGACGGCCACCTTATCTTGTGTCGTTGTCCACACAAGCAGGAAGGTGGTCGCTATTGTATATTTCTTAATGACCCATAATGTGAGCATTTCGTGAAACGGCTTAGAGAAGAACTTACATAATATCAAAAATCCATTTGGCAGCTCTTAAGGACAATACTTCTAATAAAGTAGCATAGCGCTAAGTGCATGGTGTTATATAAAAAAACATAATATACAATTGGCATTTTGCACATACCAGTCTATATATAATCCAAGACCAAAATATTTCTTGAATTTCTCATTCTGAATATCATAATAAGTTTAACATACATGGAGTATAAACTTACATCTACTATGCAAACAAACTAGAAAGACAGAATTAATTAAGTAGGACTGCATGAATGTCAACCTGTTTCTCCAATGGCATTCTGCAGAGCTGAAATTCTATCACAAAGTGGTTAAAAAGTGACATTAAATTAGTTTTAAAGAACTTTTAACACTAAATATGGTGGATAAATCAAAAAATTGCTTATTTTTGCAATTAAATATTTAACTCCACTATCTTGGGGTAAAAAAGGATGTGGCGGCTAAGACCAATAAACTCATCTAATAGGCTGGTGAAAAGTCCCTATCCAAATACTTAATAAAGAATTTATATGAAAAAATATATTGTATTAATACTGTGCCTGCTTTCGCTGAGAGGTACAGCACAGAATAGGTATGAGGATTTAGGCAATGGTACAATTCTTGTACATAGGGATATTCCTGCAACAGCAGCTTCTTCCAAGAATATGAAGACAAATCCTGCTCAGCATTTACATTTTCAGGGAATCTCGTTAAATATTTCATTCCAAAATTTCCTCAAACATTTGCGTGCCAAGCATTTCTATATCGACATTCGTGAAGGTTCTGACTACTGTGACATCACTGGCACAGTATGCGGTATCCCCAATTTCGACATCACTCTTTTGGGTGACTGGAATGATGGTGGCAAAATCTATGGTGTGACGGCAAGCAAATTGTTTCCTAATATCGAGTCGATGAATGCGGCATTGGAGGGTATCGTTGATAAATTGACTAAAGCATATCCCCGCTATGAGGGCACAACTGTCACTTTGGTGGATGAGAACCGCAATATGATAGATACGTGGAGCGTTGACGTGTACAACGTGGAGGGAACTTGTATCGGCTCATTGTATGTTTTTGCCCAGGCACCTGATGGTGTGGGAGACTGTAATATTACTATACAGTATGAAGACCAGTTAAATTCTTTAGCATCGGATGCTCGTTGCTATAACGTAACTGCCTATGATATACCTATAGATATCAGTGAGTATGTTAAGCCTATACTTGACGCATGCACGATGGAGATAGCTAACGCTTTCTTGAAGTTCACATGCCGTAAGGGCTATAATGTCTATGAAATGGTAGCATTAGGAACAGACAGAGATGATATCTTGTCCAGTCTGAAATCCAGTGATACAAATAAGGAACTCAACAGAAAAATCATGAATGCCTACTTTGCCAAGAATCTAAGAGTCTATAATGGCAATGTTATGGCGTGTACCAATAATGCTTTCGAAAATATTCATGACAATGTTGTGAGTGCAAGCATTAGCCACCAAAACACTCATAATTATGAGCCTCCTACGGGAGACATCATCGAGTTCAACAAAAAGATATTAAATAGCAAGACGAATGCCGATATGGGTTGGACAATCTTAGAGTATTTGGCTAAGCAGAAGGCTACTCGCTCGAGTTCATCCAAAAAACAAAAGTATCATTGCAATGGCTTGGAGTTTGATAATCCTGCAGATATGGAGGACTACAAAAATGCCCAAGGCTTGAAATAGTCATATTCTTCTATCCTCGATGAATTTAGGAAAATGAAACGCTGACTTACTCCTTAAAAAATAGAGAAAGTCAGCGTTTTTTAAAATTATCAAGTGTTAAGTTTTCGAGCTGTAAAACGTTGAAACCTCTCAGGTCGAGTCCGTCGTAACGAAATAATAGCTTCTTAAAACTGAATAACTGAATACTGAACACCTTTCCGCCTTGTTTTCCACCTTGCTTTCCGTCAGCTCCGTCGGCATTTGCTACCTTCGGAGGAATTTTCTCGATATAATGGCGGTTCACCTAGTTTCTCAGCATCATCGTCGAATTCACCATATACTGGCATTTCGGCACCGATTTTCCGCTCCGGGATGGTACAGAAGTTAATGCGGCTGATAGGTCCGTCGGTGAGCACATTAGAATCAGAATTCTTTTTGAGATTATCGATCTCTCCTTTTTCGTTCACCTTTATCAAATCCCCCTTCTTACCTTTTACCTCAATATAACAGGAATTCTTCGACTGTTATCGGAGGTAAGCAAATACTTGATATCAGGGTAGTTCATTCTAGAACCACCCTATTTACTTGGTGCTTTCTCTAGAGCGAAATCTATTTCAGAATTGATAGTTTCTGTTTTGTATAATACTTTTGGCCTATGTATTGCTTTTTACACCAATCCTCAATTTTCTATGCTATGTTTCGACTTTGTTATTTCTTTTTTTTAAAATGTTTACAACTATCCATTTACCACTTTTTCTACCGCCTTCACGTTTCAAGATTCCCTTGGCTTGAAGAGCAGCAATATCTCTTTCAATAGTACGTGTCGTTACAGTTTTCTTTCCCGACATTCTCTGCGCCAATTCCGGAATCGTTATTGCCGGATGACATTTAACAACAGAAATGATATTCTGCTGACGTTCAGAAAGTTCAATCAGTTTTTCTTTCCCGACATTTTTAAAGTTTTTCCCGACATTTATCACGACATCATCATCCATAGATCTTTCATACTGTTCTATCTCAGCCTTAAGATTTTTGATATGTTCTTGAAGCATGAAAGACTGGAATGGTAACATCGACTCTTCTTCTCGAGATGCATTAAGAGCTTCAATATAAGCTGCCTTATCATCAGTCATTACCTTTGTCGGAACAAGATTAAATTCAAACTGAAGGTGGTTCATGATGAGACGCGACATTCTGCCATTTCCATTTTCCAATACCTAAATCCGGTCATTTTCGGTCACGGTCATTAAGGTCATTAAGGATTTCAGATTATCAAAATAGCCCTCTATCTTATAAAATAAGGTTAAATCAAGTTCGTGCAGCGAACAAAATCCATCCATAAAATCACTTTTCTGAATATTTTTTGTATTTTTGCAGAAATAAAATGCGCCAACATGGGGTTTGAGCATGGCTTATCTCCCTAGATTACAGGCGCATCATTATCAAATGATTAGAGCATGAAGAAAATATTATTCCTACACGGATTCTTCGCTACGGGCAGCTGTCCGATGGCGAGAGCCTTGAAAGAGGCGTTTGAGGGGACGGCGGTGGTGCTGACCCCCGACCTCCCTTTGCACCCAAAGGAGGCACTGAAGGAGATTCGCTCCATCATCGACCGGGAACAGCCCGACTTGCTTCTGGGCAACAGCTGCGGCTCTTTCCTCGCCCAGATGCTGGATCCAGTGGTGGGCATTCCTGCCCTGCTCGGCAATCCGTATTTCATGATGACGGAGTTTCTGAAGGAGCGAATCGGCGAGCATGAATACAAGGCTCCGAGAAAGGACGGAAATCAGCGGCTGGTGATTGACGAGGCGCTGATTGAGGAGTTTGCGGAACTGGAAGCCGTGCAGTTTGACCATTGCAACCCCTATTATAAGAATCGTGTGTGGGGACTTTTTGGTGAGCAGGACACCCTGGCTCACTTCTCCCCTCTCTTCCTGCAGCACTACAACCAAGCCTTCCATTTCCCGGGCGGTCATACGCCTACTGAGCAGGAGGTGAAGACATGGTACGCTCCCCTTGCCCAGAAAATGCTGATGGAGTTTTCGGCAAAGGAAGAAAGATATTTCCAGCACTTTAAGGGCGGCAAATACAAGTTCATCCATTCTGCCTTCGACTCCGAGACTCAGGAGCGCATGGTGGTTTATCAGGCTCTCTATGGAGACCAAGCCTATTGGGTAAGACCGGAAAAGATGTTCTTCGGGAAAGTTACGAGGGACGGCAGAACTTTTAATCGTTTCACGGAAATAGACAAATAATTATGGAGACATTCAATAATGTAATAAACAGTGGCCAGCTTGTTCTGGTCGATTTCTTTGCTACCTGGTGCCAACCTTGCAAGGCGATGCACCCCATTCTGGAGCAGGTAAAGAGTGTGTTGGGCGACCGCATCCGAATCATCAAGGTGGATGTAGATAAGTACGGCGTAACAGCAAGCCAATACCGCATCCAATCCGTGCCTACGCTGATGCTTTTCCGAAACGGAGAAGTATTGTGGCGCACAAGCGGTGTGGTAGATAAAGCCGAACTGCTGGCTACGCTTGATCCATTCTTGATATAAAAGATGAAAAGAATAATCTTATGCGCATAATAGGAAACTTATAATAACAATATAAAGTACGAAGTATATGAAAAGTTTTGCACCAAAGCCGTGGTTTGCACCACAGCCTGTGCTGATTATCGGCACATATAATAAGGAAGGAGTTGCCAACGCAATGAACGCTGCCTGGGCTGGACAGTGGGACATGAAGGAGATTATGATCTCGATGGGAAATCACGTCACCACAGACAACCTGAAGCTTGGCGGTGAGTTTACCGTTGCCTTCGCTACCAAGAAAACCATGGTGGCTTCTGATTTCGTGGGCATTGTTTCTGCTAAGAACGACCCGAAGAAGATGGAAAAGACGGGATGGAACATCGAGAAGGCGACTATGGTCAACGCTCCGGTGTTCACCGATTTCCCAATGACCCTGGAGTGCCGCATCAAGGAGAAATACAACGAAAGCGAAACCGGCTATTATCTCGTTGCCGAAATCGTCAATATTCTTGTAGATGAAAAGTATCTGGCAGAAGACGGAAATCCAGACATGGAGAAGATGGAACTGATTGTCTTCGACCCTATTCATCACGGCTATACCCAGCTGGGCGAGAAAGTCGGAAACGCTTTCTCCGACGGCAAGGCTTTGAAATAATCAACGTTATTTTAACGACTCAGAAACAATGAATCCAATAGCAATACGCCTGCTTTCGCAGCAGCTCATCTGCCCTCAATTTGATACTCCCCAAAAGGTGGTGTCTCATTTTGGAGCCATGCAAGCCCAGGATTACCGGATGGTAAGATGGGCTGTGATGATGCGTACTTGCAAACCTTCTTCCTTCGCATTCAAGAATGCATACGATGAAGGTGAGATAGTCCGTCTTCACCTGCTGCGTGGCACTTGGCAACTGGTTTCAAATGAAGACTATTGGTGGATGCTGGACCTGATTTCACCTAAGGCAACTTCTGTTGTAAAAGGATGGATGAAGAGTAATAAAATCAGCATCGATGATTCTGAGCTCAATCTGATTCACGAGATATTTGTTCAAAAAACCGATGAGATGCAGTCTGTAACAAGCAAAGACCTGAACGAGGCTTTGCTCGAAAAGGGCATCATCATGGACAAACATCGCCTATCCTACCACATTCGCTTTAACGAATTGAACGGTACTTTCTGCAGCGGCAATCTTCTTCCTACAAAGGCGACATACAGTCTTACGGAGAAGAAGGTTCCAAGAACAGCCAGGCTGGAACGTGATGAAATGCTGATGCTTCTGGCAAGAAAATATTTTCAGAGCCATTCGCCAGCCACATTCGAAGATTATGTCTGGTGGTCAGGACTGAGCACTTCTGATTGCCAACGAGGCATTGAGTTGCTTGGTTCAGAACTGAGGGTTGAAAAATGGAAAGACTATCAGTTCTACCTGCATGAATCATGTCGAACACGTGGATTCAGAAGAGGAAAGACTCATCTGATAGCTCCCTTTGATGAATATCTGATTGGTTATAAAAGCCGGGAATTAGTAATCCATCCACATCAAATGCCGTCTGCATACACTAATAATGGCATTTTCTTTCCTGTTATCGCCCATGATGGCAGAATTTGCGGCAACTGGAATCCTTGGGAGAAAAATCTCAACATCAGTTACTTTGATTCGACAGAAAAAGATTTGTCATTTGAGAAGCAATGGAAAATATTTAATGGAACGACAAAGAAGAAATAAATGACTATTGATACAACAAACCTCTGTTCACATCTTCAGAAGAAGTTGTTTGAACCTGAGGGCGTATATTATCCTATCTGGCAAACCATGCAGAACGATGAGGAGTTGACTGCCGTGGTTCGCTCACGACAGCTTCATATCTATCGTAACGGCAAGAAGATTCTCATTCTCGCTGGCAAGGCTCAGCCTAAGATTATCAGAGAGGATAAACTGAATGAATTGATAAAAATATAAAGAACGAAGCTTATGAACTTTCCAGAAATATATTCAGCAACAGGCATGATGGAGCTGATTCAGAAAATCGGCTTCCTCCCCCTCCTCGATAGCGGCATTGAAGGCTTCTCTGCCGAAGACATTGTGGCGGAAGACTGCAGATATGTAACTTTTCCTGAAGGTGGCTGGGACTGGCCGCTTTGGAAATGGAAGGGCGAAATCGTTCAGGAAATGCCATGTATGTACGGAAAGTTCTTTAACAAGAAAGCAGGATTCATCAGCCAGGAATGGTGGCCTGACTTCTGCAACTACAGAAGAAGCAAATACCCCCGTCCGGATGAAGATTCGATAGAAGGAGCCATTCTCAGCACACTTCAATCTACAGGCAGTCTCATCACGAGAGAACTTCGGGCAGCCTGCGGTTTTACGGGCAAGGGAATGAGAAGCAAGTTTGACGGTTATCTCACCCGACTGGAAATGGTGACTTACATCGTGACCGAGGATTTCATCTATCCTCGTGACAAGCACAATCACGAATATGGCTGGGGATGGTCGCTGCTCAACACTCCCGAAGATCTCTATGGCAGGGAGGTTTGCCAATGCAACCGAACTCCAGAAGAGTCTCAACAGAGGATTTTCGAGCATCTGAAAGAAATCCTGCCTGATGCTTCGGATAAACAGATTATTAAATTAATTGGATAAAAATGAGAAAGAAATCAAGAGCAATGGATAGTGAGTGGGCATTGGAAGTAATGCACAAGGCTCCGTATATAACTGTCAGTTTTATTGACGAAGACGGCAAGCCTTATGGTTTACCCCTGTCACTCGCATCAGATGATGATGTGAACTGGTATTTTCATGGAGCCTTGGAAGGCAAGAAGTTGGAGGCAATCAAGACTCATCCCGAGGTTTGCCTTTCAGCCGTAACCCGTTGTGCGCCTACGGTTGGTCCGAAAGACGGCAGTTTCACCCTGCAGTTCAAATCAGCCAACGCATTCGGCAAGGCAGAAATCGTGGCAGATGAAGCAGAGAAGATTCATGGTCTCCGACTGATCTGTGAACGTTTCCTTCCTCAACACATGGATGCTTTCGACGAGAGCATTGCCCGTTCCCTTTCACGCACGGCTGTAGTTCGCATCACACTTACTGAGCCACCAACTGGCAAGCGCAAGCAATATGATAAGGAAGGCGTGGAGATGAAATATGGAAGAATGGAATAAACGAACTTTTAAAACATTTTGATTATGGTAAAGATAAAGTTAAGCAATGGCGTGGAAATGCCGCAACTGGGTTATGGTGTTTATC